>Ga0209700_103404_pt1 | contig 30570 bp, 10 predicted proteins | sample SiratroredBW_FD_187528 | JGI IMG/M metagenome (GOLD analysis project Ga0209700, IMG submission 187528) | Root nodule microbial communities of legume samples collected from California, USA - Siratro red BW (SPAdes) (version 2) | ecosystem: Host-associated > Plants > Roots > Nodule | place: USA...
TCAATTATCTAGTTTTCTAAAATTAAATAAAATTAGTCAATATGAAAATATTAGCAAATGTTTAACAAAAATATCAACATGCTTTTAAGAATAACAAATTTTAAAACTCATTGTTAAGTATTGTTACTAATATCTACTAAAAGTACATAAGATTATAATTTTTGGCAATATTGTTTTAGAATTTGAATAATATATTACTACTAATAAACTATTTAGTTTGAAAAGGCTAAATGTACAATTAAATTTATAAAGACACCACAGTCATACATTAATAAAAATATAACAAAAAAATTAGTTGTATCAGTATAAAAGACCAAAAAATATAAATAAAAAATATAAATGTAAGGAAGAATGATTAAACTGAAACAAAAGAAACAACGGCTGTGATTGACAGATGAAAAAGCTGATTAGAAAGTTTGTCATGAGATTGGTGGGGTCCCCTATTTGAGTGAACAAAATTGACCTACACAAATACAGGGTCATAATTGTGGGGTTGACCAAAGCTATCATGGTGCTGCTACTGTGTTCACCCCAACATATGCTTACAAAGAGAATGCCTATATAAACATTTCCTTCAAACCCTTCTTTTCTTTCTCATGCCTCTTTATTTTTTCAATTTTCTTCTCTCTCAAATGGAGCACTTTGCTTGGGCTCTCTCTTGATCTTTGAATCTGTAAGTGCTTTCTGTGAATTTGTGTTGCATGCCCTTTTTTCATTTTTAATTTTGTCATCCTTTCATGGGTTATCTCTGAGAAGGGTTTTTGTAGTTTTGGGTAAAAAATTGATCTTTTTATTTTCCATGAAATCAATTCTTCAATTTTAGGTCCCTAGACCAAAGAGTAAGGGTTAGATATGAAGAGTTTGAAGTTTTTATTAATTGGGGCTTTTTTTTCATCCCCTTCACCTGGGAGTAAAGGGTGTGAAGGGTAAAGGGGGTTTTCTTTGTTTTGATTTTATTGTATGATATAAGCATCTACTTAAAGGGAAAATTTGGAATTTGGATCCTGAATATACTCTGAAGAAAATATTAGCTTGGTGTTTTGATTACTGTGTTGGTATTGACTTAACTTGAGCCTTATAGCCTTTGCTAGGTAATTACCCACGTCAAAAGTTAATTTAACTAAAGTGCAGAGAAAGATTTTGTTTCATGGATTTGATTCCTGTAATTTCAAGTGGCATGGGATATTTATTTGTACTCTTGTGGACATCTATGTTGAATGGCATATTTCTTCAAATTGGTGGTCATGCTTAATTTTCCTTTTGTCTATCCCCTTTTGTCTCTCTTTCCTTTCAAATTTTCCCTGACCAACCTTTATTATTTCTACCTAGTTGGACCGGACCTTTGAAACATAATCTGATGCAATTTGGTCCTTGGTTTTTGTAGATTATTTATACACTATTGATGTTCTTTGTGAATGATCCATGTTTGGTATTTTTGTGAGTTTTTCGTTGGGTTCTGAGGGCCTAACACAACCATCCTCTTGTAAAATAGTCTTGGATTGTGATGGAGCTGACTTGGCTGTGTAATCCATGTAGCTAACCTTACCTAGTGGGATAAGGCTTTGTTGTTGTTGTTTTTGTACTTTATACTCTATCAATTCCTTAGTCATATCTCCTTTGATTTTCAGTGATCAAGATATCTTGACAAAGAATTTGAAATGGATACAAATGGGAATCTGCGAGCCAACACCTGGGCAAGGTCATCGCCACCGTCCTTAACCTCGGATCCCCTTTCATTCGAAGGTTTTGGTTTGCAGAATAACCAACCCAAATGGGATGACCCCTCAAATTCAGATTTTGGGATGAGGGCAGAAGCACCTTTCAAAGAATTCAACCAGCCTTCTCAAACTCAGTCTCCACTTCCTTGCAACTCAAACAATGAGATTGAGATCCCCAATCAAGAAAACTGTCATCTGAATGAATCATCACAAACCAGTAGTACAGTCCAAGATTGGGACCCCAATGTGATGTTGAATAACCTGTCTTTCCTGGAAGAAAAGATTCATCAGCTCCAGGATCTGGTGCATTTGATTGTCCATCAAAAAGGCGTTGGACAACCCAATGAACTTGTAACTCAGGAACAGCAGCTCATCACAACTGATCTTACATCAATCATTATTCAATTGATCTCTACTGCAGGTAGTCTTCTCCCATCTGTCAGACACAACCTTGCAAATGCAGCTTCATTGTTTGGACAGATCGACCAGCTTCGTGGTGCAACAACCGTTCCTTCTGGGACTGGTGGAAGTAGCAGCTGTGTTCAGCCACAGAATAATGGTGCAAAGAAAATGTCTGATCAGTCCATGCAAACTGATCTACCTAATAATTGTGAAATGGAGCCAAAATGCAATATGGCAGAACAAGAACTCAAAGATGAAGAAGATGTAGATGATGGAGAAAACCTTGCTCCTGGTTCATATGAGATTCTGCAGTTAGAGAAGGAAGAAATCCTTGCCCCACATACCCATTTCTGTACAATTTGTGGGAAGGGGTTCAAGAGAGACGCAAATCTCCGAATGCACATGCGTGGTCATGGTGATGAGTACAAAACCCCAGCAGCTCTTGCAAAACCTCACAAAGAATCCGGGTCACCAAAGCTGATCAAGAGGTATTCCTGTCCTTATCCTGGCTGCAAGCGCAACAAGGATCACAAGAAGTTTCAGCCTCTGAAGACTATCCTATGTGTCAAAAACCATTACAAAAGGACACATTGTGACAAGAGTTACACTTGCAGCAGATGCAACACCAAGAAGTTCTCAGTCATGGCTGATCTGAAAACCCATGAAAAGCACTGTGGTAAGGACAAATGGCTCTGTTCATGTGGCACAACATTTTCTAGGAAAGACAAGCTTTTTGGGCACATTGCTCTTTTCCAGGGCCATACTCCAGCCATTCCCTTGGATGACTCCAAAGGGGTAGCTGAGCCACCCACCAATCATGACAGCAAAGAAAACAGTAAGGAGGGGAATATGAACTTCAGTTTTGGATCAAGTCCTTCAAATGGAAATGAAGTTGAAAATGTGATGGATGGAAAAGGCAACAACAATAGTAGTGATGATCCTATTAGTTTTTTCTCATCATTGAACTTTGACACCAGCTTTGGTGGGTTTAATGAATTCACTAGACCTCTATTTGATGACTCAGAAGGCTCATTCTCTTTTGGCATGCCTGGATCTTTCAAGTCTGGAGGAGAATCATGTCCTGACAATCTTTTGTAACAATCTTAGTATCTATGTCTGTTTCTTCATGTGAACAACTACAACTCTGGTTTGTATTAAATCTGTAAAGCCGGTTAGTTTACTATCCCTCCCAATTCTTAAGAAAGATGATAGATTTTCTTCAAGATTTTATCTTTATTCAAAACCTTTGAACAGAGAAATATCAATTGTGTTTTGGCATCTGGGTTCTTCAACTGCTCATTGCTGTGCTACAATATGACTTCACGTTTTCAGTGTAAGTACTAGCCTATAATTAGAGCTCTTAGTAGTATGATCAGCTGGTCCAGAAAACCGGTCGGATTAGACAAAAAAAATTTAACTTAGATTGAATTGGATAATTTTTTTAATATACCTAAAATTAATTTTATTAGTATGATTTAAATTTGAAATATGTATATTTTATTTATATCTTTATTTTACCCTTTTTTATCGGCTCCACATTGTTTGTTAGTTCAATATAGGATCAAAACAGACCCAGACGTTGCAAAAAAAATTTATGATTTTTTCGTAGTATACCTCCACAATTTTTAAAATGACTATTTTACCTTTTATAAAAGGGACTTTTGGATTACAAGTTTTTTGAAATTTTCACACCATGATTTCTGCAATAGGATCTTTAGAGCACAATTTTCAGAGCACGCTGGAATACATAAAATACATTTTGAAACGATCTTTATGAAATAGAATGTTCAAAACAGGTTATTGAAATATTGTATCTTCTGGAACGAGTTTTTTAGAATAAACTTTTCATAACACATGAGCTTTTTAGGATAAACTTTTCATAACACAAAATATGTTTTGGAATAAATTTTTCATAATACATTAAATGTGTTCTGGAATAAATTTACCTAACGAATTTTCTAAAATAAAATTTTCATAACAAGCTTGTTGAAACAAAATAAATATTTTAGTACGATAATTTTCAAAATGTGTTTTTCATAATGAACTTTTATCACTTCTTCCTCCCAAAAAGTGTAATGGAGAACAAGGTTCAACACTAATGGCGAAGCGGTGACCATGATGGCAAAAGTAAGAGTAACGGTGGTGGCGTGATGCAGTAAAAATTGGTATTTTTGTCTTTGTCCGTTAGTAAGGGGATACGGTTGGTAATAATGGGGTGTTGGAAGGAAGAAAAAATCGAATTTATTTTATGGTTAGTCTAGTTAAGGACTGTTTTTTCCTCCACCTTGAGACACCTCCATATTTTTAGAAAAGGTTTTTAACGTTTATCCTTAATCTTAATCTTAAAAGAGAATAAGAATATTTTTGAAATGAATAAATCTGGAAACCAATTCTGAATCCAGAAATAGCTTTCAAAATTGTCTATTCCGAAAAAGAAGGTGTCATTAAAAATATTTTCAGAATAGGCAAATCTAAAAGTTATTTCCGGATTCAGAATTAGCTTCCAGATTTGTCCATTCCAAAAGATTTTTTAGTAAAAAATAATTTCAAAATAGATAATTTGATAAGTCAATTGCAGATCCGAAAATAACTTCCAGAATTGCTTATTTTGAAACTGAAAGTGTAAAAAAAATCATTATATCATTAGTTATCTCATTATATCATTGCCTATTCTGAAATTGCCTATTTCAAAAGTGAAGGTGTCAAAATAATTATATCATTGTCTATTTTGAAATTATATCAAAATAATTATATCATTGTCTATTATGAAATTATACCAAAATAATTATGTGATTGTCTATTCCGGAATTATATCAAAATAATTGTATGATTGTCTATTCTGAAATTAAATCAAAATAATTATATCATTGCTGATTATGAAACTATATCAAAATAATTATATCATTGTCTATTTTGGAATTATATCATTGTCTCATTATGTTATTGCTTATTTTGGAATTCTTAAATAGGCAATGATATAATTATTTTGATATATTTACTTTCAGAATAGGAAATTTAAAAATAGGCAATAATATAATAAGATAATTAATTATCTCATTATAGCATTGCCTATTCTGAAATTGCTTATTTCGAAATTGAAGGTGTCAAAATAATTATATCATTGCCTATTTTGAAATTATATCATTGCCTATTTTGGAATTATATCAAAATAATTATATGATTTCCTATTTTGGAATTATATCAAAATAATTATATGATTGTCTATTCTGAAAATAAATCAAAATAATTATATCATTGCCTATTCTAAAATTATATCAAAATAATTATATTATTATCTATTATGGAATTATATCATTGTCTCATTACATTATTGCCTATTTTGAAATTCTTAAATAGGCAATGATATAATTATTTTGATATATTCACTTTTGAAATAGGAAATTTCAAAATAGGCAATGATATAATAAGATAATTAATAATATAATAATTTTTTTACATATTCAGTTTCGGAATAAGCAATTTCAAAAGCTATTTCTAGATTCGGAATTGATTTCTGAAATTACCCTATTCTGGAATTTATTTTTCATGAAAAAAATACTTCTGCAATGAGTAAATCTGAAAGCCAATTCCAATCTGTAAAATAATTTCTGAATTTACGTATTCTGAAAATATTTTTAGTGACACCTTCTTTCCAAAATAAACAATTTTGAAAGTTATTTTCGGATCCAAAATTGAGTTTCAGATTTACCTATTTTAAAAGTATTCTTTTTCGTTGTTAAATAATAAGAAGTACAATAATCTTTTTAAACAAGGGACTTTGGGAAAAATTTAAAAACTTGGATGTGTCCCAAGAAATCATAAGAAATACAGAAAGAAGTAGTCCTAGCTAAGTTAGATGGAATTTCTTGTTACCTCTATACTTGTGAAATCTTTTTAATAGTAAGAAACGTAACTTATAAATGTATTTCATCGCTTAAAAATTATGTACTTTTCTTTTAGCTTAAACAATTTAACTCCGATTTAATGGTTTATATTTATTGATTGTACATGACAATTTTAGTAGTCAGTGACAAAATCATTTGAAATATGAGATGATTCTGGCAATTGACTCAGAAGATTCAAAATATATATCCTGATTTATTTTGTGTTTTTGATGTGCATGACACAATTAACATGCTTGTAGATGCTAAGGGTGTTGTTTTGCGCTATCTTTTCAAACTTTGGTTCTTATGTCATAACTATGCTAATATTTTGTTTCTTAATAAAGACTTCCATTTTCTAAAAATGGGCTTTTATTTCCTGCACCCCTTCAATTGGGTGACACAACCGAATTGCATTCATGGGTTTTATATGTTTCTCAACTCTTTCTCCTTTGTCCTTTTTTTCTTCTTTCCTGCTCTGTTGCTGTGTTCATTATCCGATGAAAAACTTATCGTAAGATATATTTCATGCATTCCTAAAATTCTATTTTAAATATCTTATTTCAGAAATTCTATTCTAGAAATTCCATTCCACCGAAAGTGTGTTCTGAAAGATTTCTAGAAAAAGTAATCTATAAGTCACTTTTAAGAAAGGTAAAATGGCATTTTGAAAATTGTGAGGGTGCAGGAAGAAAATTGGGACGGGGGTGCTTGAAGAAAAAGCTCTAAAAATGGTGTTCAGAATACAAACTTGTGTTATCTGATCCAAAATATAACATATTCATGTGAAGGGGTCCAATACCAAAACTAAATATTATTTACAAATATTTTTCTCCCAAAATATAAAATATTAATAACTAATTTATACTTATAAAGAAAGTTAATTAATTTCATTAATGTTATTAATTTTTTATATAATTGTAATTTTTTCAAAATTATCTTTAAGTAATTAATGTGTGGAGAGAGAATAATAGTATGAAGTTTAAAGTTTCAATTAAACTCTACTAATCCCTAATTTTCATAAAAGCATTTTTGGTAACAAAAAAGTAATCAATGAAGAAAAATTTAAAAAATAATTTAATAAAAAAGACAAATAAATTTTAAAAGAGAAATTGTGCGTATCTTTTCTAGCTTTAAATAAATATTTACTTTTCTTTTTTTATTTTAACAAATCACATTTTACCTTATATTTTAATAAAGTGACACTCTAACATCTTATTTTATTTAAAAATTATAAAAATTAAAAATTACAGATTTAAAATATAGAAAATAAATAGTTCTTTATAAACATAAATTAAATGGTTTAATTATATTTAGAATATCATTAAAATTATATTAACACTAAATTTGAAACTATCTATAAAACTATAAAAAGTTGTATATTTTAAAAACAATATTAATTTAATATAAAAAATAGCTATAAAATATATGATTAAACTTAATAACTTATTATTATATTTACATATGATTTTAAAATCGAAGTAAAAATAAAAATAAAATAAAAACTAATATTAGGGAAGTTGATGTTTTAAAATCAGTGTTAATATTTTTTTTCAGTGACTTTCACCCCATTTATTGGGTTACAGATTAATTCATCTTTTGATATTATTATTCTTTCTTCTTGCAACTGTTTGTGAACATCGTTTAAACACAATTTTTTTTACTACATCCACCATAGTTGTGAACATCGTTTAAAAATATTTTTTTTCTATAATTAAATTATTCGACTCTTTTGTTTATAAAATAATATTTAATTAATATTTGAAAACATTAATTTTTATTTTTCATAATTTTATTTATTTAGGTTTAGTGAATGTTTTTAAATAAAATACGGTCACTTTTTTAGAAAATATAAGAGAGACGACAGTGATTTTTTAAAATCGAAAAAGGAAAATATTTGTTTAAAACTAGAAAAAAATGCGAGTGCCATTTTATTAAAAATATGAAAGAAATGTGTCTCTAATTTTAAAACTAAATGGAATGTAAGTATTATTTACCATTACACAATGTCTTAAAATAAAAGATGGAAGGAATATATACATATTAAATTTGTATAAAATATTTATGATTATGTTATTTTTCAAAAAAAATTCAAAAATATATAAGAAAACAATGATAAAAAGAAATATTGTCTGTTACTATGTCTCATCATCTCATAATTAAATGCTCATAAATTTGTATAGCTAAAAAGTTTATAATTTGTCGCTGATTTTGTAACCAATATTAAAAAGCCTATTTAATTGCAATTATTTATATTTTTTAAATCAATTTAATGGATGCCATAGAAAAAAATTATGATACTCAAATATTTTATTTGGAAAGAAAAGAAAATTACTTATACCTCCACGATGCCAAATATAAAAAATAAAAAATCTATCTAAAATAAAAATTATATAATTATTTCTAAAAAAAATATATAAAAAACAATTATTTATCTCATAAATTAAAATTAATAGTTTCAAAATTAAAATATTATGCTTATGAAGAAATTTGGCCCCTAGAGTTACATTTGCATTCGTCTACGAAGAAGTTGCCGAACAGAAGTGATAAGTGTTAAGTTGTTTTGAAGAGATGATGGCCATAACAGGTGAAGTCTTATTAAAATTTTCTCTTAGAAGCTTTAAAACTTCTTTAACTTTTCAGACCCTACATGTTATAATTATAAATGAGCTTGCATACCAACAGTTTTAGGAAAAAAAAACAGATTCATTTATTTTTTTTAAGCGATCAATCTAGTAACACCTACTCATTGCTTGCTACCAAGCGGTCATGTTTCCTAGAAGGAGACAAAAATCCTAGACTGTTCAATCTAAACTGTTCAGCAGGATCAACTGAACTGTTTGTGAGTGGCTCAGAGTCCATACTTGGAATTGTGAAGCAGAATGAGCTTCAAACCGCTTGCAGTTGTCTTTGATGACTTGCAGAAAGGAGCACGGCAATATTTATCTCTTAAAACGACGTCGTCCTGGCAAGACCAAGTCTGTCCTCGAGGAGAGCTATTGGTCCACAAGAACCTCTCAGAGAATGGATTCGCTAAACTCTCACGAAACTCTTGCACTGGCTCACATAGCAAACCCTGAAGCAGTCACAGAAAGAGTGGTGTCAAAAGTTATAAAATACCAGAGAGTGGAGTAAAATGGGATAATAACTTTTGATACCTCTGCCATGCTTTTGATTTTCAAAGAGATATCCTCACTGAGTAGAACAAGTTGTCCATCATTTTGGTTTCTTCTATACAGAAGAGCAAAGTCAAGGATGTGGTCTTCTACAGTTGGTGAAGCAATTTCCAGGCATTTCTGGTATGAAAGAGAAGTTCCACTCTGAGTCTGGGGAGAAGCAGGTGGGGTTGGAGCAATTAGCCTTCCTTCATCTGCTGAGCTCTGGATTTTAATCCACCAGTTTGTCTTCACCATACATTCTTCAATCCATTCCAATGCCAAAGAAGCTTCTGAAGTCCTTCTGAAGATTTTGAACTGTCGCATCATACGGTCCAACTCCCTTGTCACTGACATTGCAGAGTGAGAATCACTTGTGAGAAACAGCACTACTTAATTTATTTAAAACAGTAAAAAAATAAGGAAAATGATAGTTTAAGACAGATTACCCAATCTTGGAATGATTAACCGAGTCCCCTTGAGACCTTGTAAAAGCTGCAGAGCTTTCCTTGATTTCTTGTTCACAAGGGATGTAGTATCTACAATCATGTCCCAGCTGCTCTTCCTTGGCACCCCACTATTATCCTGCAAATTAAAACAGATATAAACATACTCTGCCCAGTTTATTGAACCGTTATAAGCAAACATGAATGCATCATATTTTCCCATGGAAACTTACAGAGCGGTGGTTACTATGTTGGTCTAAAATTTGTCCACAATTACTGAAATGAAAGCTTTTGGCAGCAGAAACAGGGTAAACAGTGTTTGATTTTCCCATGTCTCCTGAGCTATTTAGTGATTGGAAAGGTACCCTTTCCTCTCTGTCCTTAGATGTCATAAGATGTTGCTCTTGTGCCAAATTGATTTGGCTGCAAAAAGGCTTTCTTTGCAACTTTTTATTCTCTTTCCAAGGAGAAATTTCTGCCACCTTGCTCTTCTTTTTCAGTAGCCGCAATTGAAGGGCATTTGGACTGAAGTTTTCCTTATCTGGAGTGAAGATTTCTCCGTCCTCTTCTTCCCCAGCTAAATCAGAGAAAAGATCCTTTGAGATTGAGCTATTTATCGTATCATTCTGGTAGAGTTTATCATAAGCGGGGTCTATTGAAAGGGGTGACTTCTGAGACTTGAAAGATTTAATTTCTTCTACATTACCCATATTTTTCTGGAGCCGCAATTGAAGGGTATTTGGACTGTAGTTTTCCTTGTTAGGAGTGAAGCTTTCTTCTTCTTCGACATCCAAATCAGAGATGAGATCCTCTGAGATTGTAGTATTTATGATATCCGTCTGGTTCATTTTGCATAAAGGGCCTATGCTTTCATTAGGATATGTGTCAGGATTAAATATACCCATTGAAAGAGGTGACCCTTTTGACTTGGAACGTTTAATTCCTTCTACCTTACCCTTCTTTTTCAGAAGCCTCAATTGAAGGGTATTTGGACTTAAGTTTTCCTTATCCGGAGTGAAGAATTCTTCCTCTTTCTCCCCATACGAAACAGAGAAAAGATCCTTTGAGATTGTTGTGTTTATGATATCCGTCTGGTTCATTTTGCATAAAACGGGGCCTATGCTTTCATGTGGATAGTTTTCACAATTAGATGTATTCTTTGAAAGGAGTCGTGACCTTAGTGACCTGGAATGTTTAATTTCTTCTGCTTTACCTTTCTTCAATGATCTCTTCTGGAGAGTATTTGGACTGAAGTTTTCTTTATCTGGAGTGAAGATCTCGTCTTCTACCTCCCCATCCAGTTCAGAGAAAAGATTATTTGAGATTGTTCTGTTTCTGATATCCTTCTCCTTGCTCATTGCAACATCAGTGTCAACATTGGCTGCATTCTTAACTGTGCTCTTGCTAGTTCGAACCTGGGGAGCTCTATTAGCTTTACCTCTTCTTGACCAAATGTTATAATTTGTTGAAGTTTTTTCCACTGCTTTTGTACAGCTTTCAAGGATTTCCTTATCAGACTGCAGGGTCTGGTCCGTATTCATAATATTGAAAACTAATTCTTGCGTCATTGATACATTGACTGACTCTATCTGACGTGACGTGGGGGAGATGCCACCTGTGAACTTGTTTCTAACATCTTGAGCTATTTCATTGAGTGAGTGCCCACGGTCATGACAATTATCCTTCAGCAGCTGTGACTGTGATATATACCTATCTTTCTTTTCTACATCAGAGGGAGAATCAATATCCACTATGTGTAAACTTTTAATCTTCTCAACGATGGTTCCAAGGACAGCTTCCTTGAGTGGTAGAAACATATCTTCAGAATCCATAGTAAAAACATCTAACGTGCTTCCATCGTCTCTGAGGGTACATTCGGATTTAGATTCTTTAGGCATTATTACATCTTCAGCTAAACTTTTCTCATCAAGAGTCGGAGGAACTGTAAGAGCATCTGCAACACCTTCATCATCTCTGTCTGTATATTCATATTCACCTTCAGTTTCTTCAGGCAAGTTAGAATGAAGCTTTTCAAACGAATTTTCATGACCAGGTGGTGATGGGGAAGAAAGTGTATCAGGTGGAGTATGGAACTGCAGCATTTTGGTTTCCAAAACAGCTTCCACAGCTGGCAAACATAAAGTCTCAGACAAATTTTCTGTCAGTATGTCACTTTGGTCAAGTGATTCGACATAAGGTGGTGATAGGACCTGACTCACAGAGTCACACAAATTGTTTTCGCCATCAGATATTTCAAAGTCACTTGGGATTCCAATTGCTTCCTCTTTTGATGGGCTCTTCCTTTCTTCCAGCGTCCAAGGTGCCAAGCAAATCTCTTCCACAGTTAGTTCCATATTCTCATCAAGGAACAAAGAACTTATATCTTCAACAATTGAATCCATTTCCATTTCAGCAGGGCAGCCATTCAACTTCTGCAGGTTCCAAACGTAAATAATCAAGTTGATAATCTCGTTTATTTATAAAATAAATAAAAAATGCAGCTAGGCAAAATATTCTCACACATTTGATATTTCTACAGCTTAGCCGATAGCAAAAACAGAAACGTAAAGTCCATATTATTACCTCTTCAAGACATAAAGATCAACAAAAAAGTGACTTAACTTTCTTAGCAACAACAAAGTCTTTGATCACTTATAGTATCTCTTCAAGACATAAACACGAACAAAATGAAATTTACCTATCATTACAAAGTCTTTTAATGCACATAACCACTGACTAAATCCCACTGGTATCTCTTCAAGACATAAAGATCAACAAAGTAGAATTTACATATCATAACAAAACCTTTTTCATGGTAATGAATTATCTACCAATTATGTCAAGCTTCTTGGTACACTGAGCATAATTAAATTTCACGCTTATAATTGTACTCGTATATGAACCTCAAACTTTCCTCATGCAACTCAATTACCGAAACACCCAAACAAAACAAAATAATTCATCACAAAACAGTTATACCGCCATTTAATCATCACAATCACAGCTTACAGTAAGTTAGTAATTTTTAACAATCAACAACTTAAAAGTCATATCAAACCAAAAGTTCCATTCGTAAGGACAAAATGCAGAAGTCATTAAACATACAATTCAAAAGAAATGAAAAAAAAAAAAAAAAAAAACAAAAAAAAAAAAAAAAAAAAAAAAAAAAAAAAGATATATCAAACACCTTGTGTGAAGCATTCAATTGTATCGTACCTGCATTTTATTCTCCTCCTCTTCTTCTTCTTCTTCTTCTTCATGTTCTTCAGCAACCACATCCAATTGCGCAACGAAGGGGTTTTCCAAATCATAGGCGCGACTAATCGGAATCCAATGCAGACGGTAAACCCTACTGGAAACCCCGATCCTGAGCGCGTCCCCCTCTTTCATCTCCACGCTCACCATCGGCTCGATCCTCTCTCCCGAAACCCACGTTCCATGCACTGCCACGTCATCATCATCGTTCGTTCGTTCATTCATTCAAAATCGAACCAACAAATGAAAAGAAACAAAAGAAGAGAGGGCTAGGTTACCGGAAGACAAATCGACGACGGAGAAGGCGCGTGAGGAGGGCTTGGAGCGGATCTGGAGGTGGAAGCGGCTGATGCTGGGGTGCGTGAGCATGAGGTCGCAGTCGGGGTGGCGGCCGACGAGGAGAACATCGACGTGGTCGCCACGTGGCGCCTTGCCTTGCTCCTCCGGCGGCTTGTTGACGATGAAGATGTTCTTGAGGATTGTGTTGTTCTTGAGCACCGTCAGCACTGGGATTTCACCTTCCTCTTCTTCGCCTTTCGCTCGCTTCTCTGAACCCATTCTCTGTGCTTTTTCTCTGGCTTTCGATTATTGTTGCGGAATTTGGGTTTGAAGGAGTGAGCTAGTAAGTGAGGTTTAACAAATGAATTGAATTGTTAGAGAATGGTGACCGTTTCTTTCACCAGCTTCAACGGCTAGTTTCATTTAAATTCGGATTTTTTTTTATAATTTAAATTTATGAGTTTATTATTCTGTCTATTAGGATTCTTGTATGCATATAAGTTTTAAACATGTTTTTATCTCCTTTATTACAAAGGTTTGTGGATTCCATTGAAGAAAAGGATTTTATTGACTTAATTTCTAGAAAAATGGAACCCAATTAATAACATTCAAAATAGTGGGAAGAAATTGAAAATTCATAATAGTAGGACAGAAAGTCTATCTAACCTTTTTTTATTTCTAAAAGAATGATTCATTTTTCGTTTCTTTGGTGAAAATGGCTCATTATCTTTGGAACATTATTCATAACACAGACTCTTCTGACAATAATTTTCCTTTTACTATTAACTTATGGACATTTATATTGGGTATCTGAAACGTACATATTGGGAAAAGTTGGTAACAAATTCATTTGACATTTATGTTGAATTGTTGAAGTGTATAAGGTAAAAAAAGTTGGTAGCTAACATGAGAGATGAATTGGATGACTCTTTAATTATCTATCAAGTTATAATATAAAAGATTTGAAGTCACTTCTACCTAAAATTCTTTATATATTGTTCATTTCCCTCTTCTTCGCTCAATATATTCTTGATTTCCTACTTGATTTTCTTATAATCTTCCCTCAACTTCAAAAGTGTTCTATCTACAAGACTCTTAAATTCATATTTGATATCTTTATAATTTTCTTCTCTCCACAAATTATGTTATAATTTTCTTCTCCACCTCAAAAATGTTCTCTCCACAAGTTATTTATTCATAGAACACTCTCCACAACATCAATTGTCCAAACATGTGTTGTGCAGTAAATGTACTAAGAAGACTTAATACTTAATTGGAGAGACATGGATCTGATTGTTTCTACCCAAAATCTTATAATATTAAGTTTGTTGTTATTTCTTGTTATATATTAATTATCTTCATTTAATGTGAATTCCTTATAGTTGACTTGATATTTTGGAAGCTTTTCCTCAATTGAATAAAAAACAAAAAAAAAAAAGTAAAGAAAGAGTTGAGATGAGAAGTAGAGGAAAGAAAACTGTAGAAGAGGAAATAGAAGATGGCTGTAAAGAACCATCTTATAAACTTATGATAAGTAAGAATTACATTACCCTTTTCTGAGCAATGAATATCTTTTCTGATGTAAATTTATTTTATATAATTAAAGTTTATAAAAAAGATAAACATTTTAAACATGTAAATTATAACAAATTTTCTTTTTTGGGTTAAACATTAAGTTATACTATATTACAATCATACTTTTATTGTTTAGAGATGAGAGTTTTTGCTTCAAAAATATTCAAACTATTGAAAAAAAAATATCCAGTTTATTTGAATCTCGGGTTTAAGATCTTTTTTCGGGTTTTACTTCGAATCGGTTTAATTTCCTATCGATTCACTGTAATTCAAACCTGAAAATCATGGTACCATAACATAAGGATTCATGGGGTTCAACTTAAAAACATTAATGTACACACAATTTCTCAGTGATCATCAACCATTCAATCTCGTTAATATAGTCACATTAGCACTTCATTAAATTCTCAGCCCTTTAATAAAAGGAGCTATAAGGTAAAAAAAAAATCCCGTGAATAGTATACACAAACATAATTAGAAATAATAAAAATACTAAAGAAGTATATCTTAAAAAAGAAAAACAAAATTCATTTGTAAAACCATATATGATTACATTGCCAATGGCATGAACTACTCTTGTTTGTTACGAGCAGCTCTTGCTCGATGTCTCAGTTCAGCTCTTTTCCACCTAACAATCAAGTAACATAAGGAGAAGAGTGTATTGATCTGCACATAGAGAAAGATATTTGAAGTCAATGTTAAATGTGAAAAGGAAAAAACCAGCAGCACTGAAATGGTTATGTGAACGAAAATACTAACCAAGATTATCATAGAAATGACAAGAAGAGGTCCAGACCAAAGAACCGACATAAATAATCCACTGGGATCAAAGTAGTTCTGACCAGAGAAGCTTTTCCAGTTTTTACCCATAAATCTGTTCAGAGTCTCAGCAAGATATACACCAGCCACTGCATCAAATAATTTGTAGCTAAGACAAGCTTCAAGAAAACTAAGTCTTTCCCATAAAAGAAATAATGCAAGCGATGCAAACAACTTTCTAGTCTATTTATCAAGTAATCATCTAATTCAGGACATAGATGGTTAATCATGATTCATGATGAAATTATGTATTACTGTTTAGGCCATTGTAGATAATATTAAGACAATTTCACACTAATATCCTTAACATCAGCAAAATCTACGATAGCCCAAACAGAACCCGATATTTATTATATTAAACAACGTTTGCCTTCATCATCTTCCTTCTTTTAGGGTTTAAATTTATAAAGATTCTATGCAAATCCTTCCCATTAAAAATTTAACTAATTTTCCCCAGAAAGAAAACTGTCTCAGAAAATTTCAGCCTCACGTAAAACGTATGGTACAATTATTGCCCTACCATATTTTTAACTTGATTTCTTTTTAGTCACAAAGCAACAGATTTTTGCAAAAAGATATTACTAACATCAAAGTAGAATAAAATTCTCTAGACTCTACTGACTGAACTTTAAGTATGATTTAACTTTTATGTTTTATGAAAGATGACTTCAGAATCCGTTATGTCCATATTTGCTACTGTTAAACTAGACAAATCAAGAAACTTGCTAATACTGTATCAGTCCAGAGAAATTACCTCAAAATTTCTTAAAAAGCCCAAATGCACTCCCTTTTATCAAACTAATCTTTCTCCCCTATATGCATACTAACAACCTGGCTATCAGCCCATCCACATCCCCCTACAACCTTCTTCCTCTTCATATAGATTCCAAAAGTTTGTGGCACTTGAGCCTTAAAAGATTGCTACTAACTTTCCAGCACATTGATTTTGAATGAGCTTGAATATTCAATTGGATTAAATGGACACTTGACATAAATGATAATCCATCATCAAATTTCTCAATTTAAAAGAAATCTTTACATAAAATGATATTGAGAAATTTACAATCATTTGAGCTCTTCACAATGCAAAAGAATATATGGTTTCAAGATGCTAAAATGGCTGGATTTTGTCTCACTAATTAGACAATAGTAGGTATATTTGCAATTATAAAACCATTAACAAGAAAAATGCTTGGATGAAGCCCAAAGCGAAACATAATATTGGATAGCATTCCTCTCAATTTCACACAATTTCAGACAGGTATTTTATTTCAGCCCATGTCATCAAACAAAGGCAAGGTACTAACTTTTTATCATGAAGGATTCAAGGAAATCAACCAAATGAAACAGGAATGAGGCTAGCTGCTTCAATTGAAAATAGATCAGTTTTAATTCAGCCTAAAATAAATAAGGAATGCCACATACATGTCAAAAGGAACAAAAACATTTGAAAGTTCGTCTTCTTTCTAGAGATGATAGCTACAAGCAGCAACACAACATGGAATCCTACTAATCCCATTAGCCATGGTTCCTGAAACAAAGGGTAAAAAGAAAAATTAGTAACCCAAAAAGGGTGTCAATCTTAGGAGAGCTAAGAAAAAGAAAAATGATAAAGATTGAACAATCAGAGAACAGAAAACAGAGTCATGATTCAAAAAGAATAGGACGTATGTAAAATGTTATATGCATTGTACACAAAGATAGCAGTATATAGATATGAAATGTCAAGATACTCCTGCCAAGAACCAACATGAATTCTCTTCCATTGATCCTTTTATATTAAATTGATAAGACAAATGCCATCATGTTGTTTATAACCTTTGATAGAATTACAGATCCACAGGTGTCCTATATGCAACATTAAAAGATCACAACAATAAAGAAAGGCTCACTGACTTTACCAAAATGCAAATAAAGTAATAGTTTTCATCCAATCATCCTCTTCATCAAATTTGAATTTGAACATTTCTATCCAACAAAAATCTCATAAGATCACCCGCCTATACTTGTCACCAGACACAACATCTAAAAAAAATTCTATGCCATTAAAAAAAATAATAGCACAAAATGAGATCTGCGAACAAAATCATGCCACTTAAAGCACAAAAAAGAACTGAACATTCACCAAACACAAATTTCACTAGGACGAAAAAGCCAAAGCCTTGAAACTTACATTACACCATCTTTTGCACTTCAAGCTCAATCCTAGAATTCTCACACACCCAAATGAAAATAAAATGATAACTGAAACCCAAAAACTAAAACAAAATACAATCAAACACATGATCAACAAAATTCTATAAGAACTAAGATCATGTTATTCTGTCAGACTCAAACAACGAAATTAAGCATCACTAACAATAAAAACACATATAAGTCATAATTTTAATGAACTCAAACAATGACAACAAGATTATTGAATTTATTCAGACAACCACCATTATATAAAGTTAGAGAATTAGACAATGACACCAGCATAGAGACCACAAGAAAATATTTTCACTTTCAGATTTGAAATTCATTCTCGTCTGGGAATTATTTGAAAGCCTCCCATTCGTCCAGTAAATCTTCCTTTTAATTTGAATTTCCATAAGAAAAGAGCACTTGGTTTGATTCAATCTAACATTGCACTCTAACACAAAAATATAATGTGCAAGACCAACTATGAATTGTAAATCTAACACAAAAGGTTGATGAAAGGTGTTAATAAAATTGTCCTCGAAGTCCTAAGAGAAGCTCAAACTTCAACACTGCGGCTGTCATTCAAGTAACTAACACCTCAAAGTCCCTATCCCCTCTTAAATTATAGGAAGTAATTCATTATGATAATCATCGTTGACAATCATAAACTGGAAACAGAAATCCACAATTCACAGCCCAAGAACAAAGAACACGAGCTTAAATTGAAAACCCACAAATCAAAAATCAAAATAGAAGAAACGGTGAATCCCAAGAACATAAGAAGATGGAGCTTAAACTAGAAACCCACAGATCGAAAAAAAAGAAGAAGAAGAAGAAGAAGAAGAAGAAACAGTTAACCTAAATTTCAATATCAGCAAAGAACAAAGAGAGTGAAGAAAAACCTAAATTGGAAAGGTACCTTCCAGTCAATGGCATGGAAGAAACCGACGAAGTTATCATAAGCGGGGCCAAAGCCAGCACGAATATCTGAGGAGAACTTCTGAACAAGATCTGCCATAAGCTCCATGTGATCCTCCATAGCAGATTTTACTTCCTCCATTTTTCTAACACTCTAATTCTCACAGAACAAGGAAGTAGCACACGACACTGCAAGAGATTTTCTTACGCCGTAACTTTCCCTTCGTCAAAAACGTTGTTGCATTTTTTCTTTCTCAAACCATTCTTTATGGGCCTTTTCATGCCGAGCAAAATGACACTGGCTTCCTGCACCCAATCAATTGTATCTGCACCCCCATTAACTTTTAAATTCCAATTATGCCCTTGACATTTTTATACAAAAGCATGCAATGGGTGGCTTAAGTAGATGAGCTTGACTTGGGAAAACCCAAGAAGAGGCATATAGAAATGCATTTGGGCTGTTGACTTGAGACTCGTATATGTTTGGGCTTCAATATTTGAAATAGTAATAAAATATATTGACGTCTAGTGTAGCTGACTTGAACCGGGTGCAAGTGTCGAATTTTGACTTTTATTTAATAGCTTTTAGGGTTATATATTTTAGGTTGGAGTGTGTTAACAAATTTCGTTGTTGAAGGCTTCTCTAAGTTCTATTTGGAGTTATTTTCTTATTCCATCACTTGTAACGTTTGGTTCTCTCATGCTTATGAAGAACTAAATTAAATTACTCAATTGTTGGGGTCAGGTTAAACCTTTTTGAACTCTCATGTAATTAAATTTGTGCTTATTTTATGTCTTATTTATTTCAATACATTAGTTTATTAATTCTATGCTTATGCTTGTTGTGCAAATCCATAACTTGATCATTGATTCTTAAGAGTATTGAAAAATATTTTTTGAATCTATAACTAAATTAATTTACTAAATGAAAGCTTGTGTTTAGTCATTAAAACATTTGCATAATTCCAAGATTCATCTATATAATTGATAAGAAATTGATAGCTAATAGATAATCTCTAGGCTCATTTGTTGGAAAATCAGGTTTAAGTAATTTTGTAGTTGACATTGATTATTGATAAAGAAGAATAAAAATTGCATTATGCTTGAGAACGAAGATTGGTGAGACTAACCTTAACAATTTCATCATATTATTGTTAAACCACTTTCTAAATTTGATTGTTCTTTTCAATTATCATTTTAAACTTTTTGCACATCATACAAAATTTATGATATTGGTTCTTCATTCTAAATTAATTATAATTGTTTAAATTGTTATATATTACACAAATCCTTTGCAAAGAAAGATAATTTATTACTTGCTACATTGTGATTGGTGCACTTGTCATCATTGCAATATTTTTGGTAACAGATACACTATGATTCAATGAAGCTACTAAATTCGTTTAATGTTGTGTTGATGATGGATAGTACTTGTCGCAACTGGGGTCACAACGGGGTGAATAAAAACTTTTTTTTGAAAAAAATCAAAAGAATTACCACCATAGTTTTCTGTAGAAAACTATGAAAAAACCAAGAAAAAAGAAATGGTCTGTGAAATCGAATTAGGGTCCGAAAGTCGGTTACACATAAGGAAGGTATTATCACCTATCGCAACCAGGGTCGCAGCAAAGGCGACAAAATAAAATTATATGTTTTTAAATATAATAGAGAAAAGGAGTCGCCATAGTAATTTATAATGGGAACTATGGAAAAACCAAAAAAGGAAATGGTCTGTGAATCTAGATTTAGATCCGGAAGTCGATTATGTGTAGGAAAGGTGTTAACATCCCACAACGCTCGTCCTAAGACAATATCTTTAATCAAATGAGTAAAACGAGTGTGGTTTGAGTTCATTTTTATTATTTGAAATTTTTATTTGATTTGAGTCCATTTTTAATTTTATTTGTCTGGACGAAATTAGGTGTTAACAGTTGTCCCTCCACACTTAACTTTTATAGATAATTTGAAAATAGAATTTTCACATTATTAGGATAACAGGTAAGTAAAAACAGAAACACTAATTTCATTCGAGACTTCTTCTTCTCTTTTTATTTATTTATTTCTTTTAAGAGGTCGAGACCTTGCGTAGCAGCGGGTCACACACCGAAATAGGCCTAGACCTTGTGTAGCAGCCAGTCACGAACCGAAATAGGCCAAGACCTTGCATAGCAGCGGGTCATGTACCTAAACATTTGTTCGTTTTCGTTTTTTGTTTTATGCTTTTTTTATTTTAAATTAATTTTGATTTTTTTTATTTTTAAAAGGCTGAGACCTTGTGTAGTAGTGGGTCACACACTAAAATAGGCCGAGACCTTGCATAGCAGCGGGTCACGTACCAAAATAGGCCGAGAACTTGTGTAGTAGTGGGTCACGTACCTAAATATTTGTCCGTTTTCGATTTTCTATTGGAATTTGTTGTTTTTGAATTTTGATTTTTGATTTTTGACTTTTTTGTATTATTATTTCAATTTTTTAATTTTGATTTTTTTTGTATTTTTATTTTCAATTTTTATTTTGAATGCATGGGACTTTATTTATTATTTTTTTTGAAAATTTTCCTTTTTTCCTTTTTTTTTCCTTTTTTTTGTTTTAAAATGAGAATGCATGAATGCACAAAAAATTAGTTTTCCAAAATTTTTCTTATGTATGAATGGGATTGTATGAATAAATGAAAAAGTTTATCATTATTTTTTTTCAATTTTTTTTTCAAATGAGAATATAAAAGATTTTTTTTTTCAAATGAGGTATGTAAAAAATGTTTTTTCAAACAATTTTTTGTTTAAAAGATTTTTAGAACAGGTACAAAAGTTTTTTTTTCTTTTTTTTTTCAAAATTTTCAGAATGAGAAGATATGTACAAATGTATAAAATATTTTTTCAAAAGTTTTTTTTTTTTGGTAATAGGTAAAAAGTTTTTTTTTTTTTCTCAAAATGTTTTTTCTTTCAAATTCTTCCTAATAAGAAAATATATGCAAGTATTAATTTTTCAAAATGAGAATGTAAACTTTTTCCAAAACTTTTCGAATGGAAAAAATATGTACAAATTTCCAAAATGTTTTTTTTCCCAAATTATTCCTAATGAGAAAATATGTACAAATATGTTTTTTCAAAAATGTTTTTTCCGAATGAGAATCTATGTTTTTTTTTTCAAAAATTTCCTTTGAATGAGAATATATGTACAAATGTTTATTTTTTCAAAACGATAATAAATGTTTTTTCCAAAATTTTTGAAATTGAAAACATGTGTACAAAGATGTTTTTTTTTTCAAAATGTTTTTTTTTTTTGGAAAATGAGGGAGATTGCAAATTTGAAGCTAGTGTCAACATGAATATAATTATTAACTTTTCATTTCGAAACTCAACTTTGATGCATGCTTGAACCCATAGGTAAATGATAAATGTGGAAAGGAGAATTTAAGACATTTGAAGGAAATTAGGATTGCTTGGCCTCAAGTAGGTTATCATTTGCATACTCTTTCCAAAAGAGAAACGTTTCACGTGAGGTAGGAATGCCCCAATTTCGGTGTATTGGGTGGGCTGGATGCAAAAGGAATGGTGTCACTTTATATCGATGTTTCTCGCATGCTCTTTTAAGGGTTTTATGAGTACATGGTACACATACAAGCAAAATTGCCCCAGTTTTGGTGTGCCAGGATGGATTGGATGCAAATGTGAAGGGCTTACTTGAGAAGCAGTGTGAGGAAATAGTTTTGATGAAAGTGGGATCAATGTGTAAAGTATGTTTTTGAAAAGGGAAACAATTGATGTTCAAGGGTGATGATGAGGTAGGGGTGAAATATTATAATGCATATGTTATAATATTATTGGCCATGCAATCATATTGATCTCTCTTCTTTTTAGGAAATAGTTTTGATGAAAGTGGGGTCAATGTGTAAAATGTTTCTGAAAAGGGGAACAATTGATGTTCAAGGGTGATGATGAGGTAGGGGTGAAATATTATAATGCAGATGTTATAATATTATTGGCCATGCAATCATATTGACCTCTCTTATTTGTAGGAAATAGTTTGATGAAAGTGGGGTCAATGTGTAAAATATGTTTCTGAAAAGGGGAACAATTGATGTTCAACGGTGATGATGAGGTAGGGGTGAAATATTATAATGCAGATGCTATAATATTATTGGTCATGCAATCATATTGACCTCTCTTATTTTTAGGAAATAGTTTTGATGAAAGTGGGGTCAATGTGTAAAGTATGTTTTTGAAAAGGGGAACAATTGATGTTCAAGGGAGATGATGAGGTAGGGGTGAAATATTATAATGCAGATGTTATAATATTATTGGTCATGCAATCATATTGACCTCTCTTATTTTCTATGTCATATCATTTAGCCCACAATTTTTCAACATGCTTAGAACATAAGACCAGTTTATAGCATCCCAAATACCAAAATCAATTGACTATGAAAATCTTCATTCTTATTTTCCAACACTAGTAATTCACTCCCTCAAACATTGGTGGCCTGATGATTGAGGCTCCCTCAACAAACAACAACTTTTTCTCAACCATTAGAATTGAAACTTGAATAATTTTCAAGAACTTGCTCTTGATACCAATTGAAAACATTATTGGCTACGTTCAAGGGGGTGGTGAATTGAACTTTCATTTTTTTTTCACAAAAATTAAGACTAAGATTGATTATCTTCAAAAACTCAATTAACTATAGTACTTTAGATTATCAAAAAACAATATAAAGAATTTAATTAATATTCATATAACAAAAAACAATTGATTAAGTTTTAGTTTCAATCAGTTATTATTTTTGTTCTATAAGAACTGCGAAAATCAATCAATTAAGTCTTAGATTTTATCGGTTATTATTTTGATTCAAACAGTATATTCGTAGAAACATAATACAATAGTCAAAAGAAGGGAAGAGACAAATTTACACATTGATTTATACTGGTTCACTCTTTTTCAAGAGCTAGATCCAGTTTCTTTGCCACATTAGCAAAGATTCCACTAAAATAAAGTCTTTACACAGTAAAAACACTTAAGACCCTCAAGAAAATCACTCTTGAACCTTACAAGAATGACAAACACTCAAAGTAGCATCCTTCTACTTCCCTACAATCAGAAACTCTATCCAATTATAGTAATACATTACCAAAACAAAGAAATTTCAAAAACAACACAATTTGAATCAATTGAAACAACCAGGTTCAAGGGGATTCAGAAAAAGCTCTCTTTACAACGTTGAATGATCCACAAAATGCAGCAAGATCCTCTCCAAGATTGAGTTTCTTACACAAAAAGCTAATTCACACAAAAATTTTTATCTCTCAAAATGATTTTTCAAAATTTCTCTCAAAATAGAAAAAGACAAATATTTATAAAATTTGTATACTATCTCTTTCAATCGACAGAAATTTTAAATCAATCAATTGATTTCACTTAAATGAAATCAATTGATTACATTGAGCTTTTAATATATTAAAATCTAAAATACTACATTTTTTTTCTAAATCCTTTAGAAATATATTTCAAAACTTCTTTTTCAGCTTTTTATGGATCAAACACTTTTACTAAAGAACATACTATAACATCCCATATATTCATATATTCATCATATATTTCAAAATATACGTTCATATGAGATTTAATAAAAATACTTTCCTACAATTACAAAATAAAAAAATAAAATAAAATAAATCTTCTCCATGACCTCACTAAGGAGTTACACCACCTATCAAATCCCCTGCTCACATGTAATACACGATCATCACAGATTTAAAAACAAAACAAACACCACAAAACAAGAAGAGTAAGCTAAAGAGTTTAAAAATATATATTTTTTCATAAAGTAATTTTCTATCTCAACCAAACTACAACATATCAACCTTTCATAATTCATCTCATACATCACATTATCATTAACACATCATACTCATGTGACACGGTTAATCCATACGATATGATCTAACCGTTTTTTTTTTTCACACCGTAGCACAGTCATGTTAACCTGTCAATCCATATGATCTGATCTGGCCAGTTCTTTTTCACACCGTAGCGGTGTCATATACACATTTCAATCCATATGATCTGGTCTAACCATTTTTTTTCACATCGTAGCGCAGTCATATAAACTTAATCCATATGATCCTGTCTAACCGGTTCTTTTCTACACCGTAGCATGGTCATATGAACCCTTTAACCCACATGATCTGGTATGACCGGTTCTTTTTCACACCGTAGCGCAGTCATATTAATCCTTTAACCCACATGATCTGGTATGATCAGCTCATTTTCACACTGTACCACAGTCATATGAATCTATTAATCCATATGATCTGGTCCAACCGGTTCTTTTTCACTCTATGGTGCAATCATATGAATCTCATTCGACTTTCACCACCTAGTCATCTTCATTTATGATTCCAATGACTAGTAGAGTCAGGATACGATCTCAACACAGTATGTCTTGATCACACACCACATTATTCACAAACATTGATATTACATCATACAATACATAAACACTCATTCAATTTCATCCAAATTTTATCCAATTCATACTTAATAAAATAAGTAATTATAATATCTAGAAAAAAAATATACAATTAGCATCTCTTACCCGAATTCACAAATATATCTTTACACATCATGCATAACATTCACTATTTCAAAAATAAATTAAAATTTATAAAAGAAACATACAACTAATTTTCCTTACCACTATAGAATAAAGATCCATGAAGAACTCCAAAAATCCAAAATCACGGGCAACCTAACTATGTTCAAGAATCTGATCGAACACTCTTGTTCTACTCAACTTCAGGAATTTAGGAATGACCTCTGATCGTCAGTTTGATAAGAAAGGAAGGTGAATTTTTAGAGAGAAGGCAAAGAAAAGGGAAAGAAGAACTTTTAGAGAGAGAGACTTGGTAGTTTTTATAAACAAAATATCTTCTTAAGGATCATTGGTGGTTGTTATTATAAAAATAAAAACGAAATAACTAATTTTTATTTACTTAAACAACTTTTATGTTAAGAAAATATTCAGGTGTTATCTTATTTATATCTAAAGCTAAATTCTAGGTTGGTTTTATTCTAGAGCTATTTTCTAGGGTATTACACATACAATTATACTCACACACCCACACGCACTATGATCTAAAATTTGATCTTCAAGTCTTTAGTAATAATTCTTTCTCAATATTGAAATGTTTTCAAAAACTTACTAATCTTGTGTTAAAAGAATTTAAAATGAGATAGTCTTATAAATTTTAAACTAAACATTTTTAATAGATTAAAACTACATTTTGATATGTTATTTCACTTGTAAAATTAATAGATTAAACTATTATTTTAATCTATTAAAATGAAGTAGTTTAAAATCTTCTGAAAGTTTAAGATGATTTAGTCCACTAAAATTTTGTTTTAACAAATTGAAACAAAAATCTCATAGCTACTCATTACCCTAAGTAATTCTAATCCATTAAAATGTCTTCTACGTATGTTCAAACTCAGATAAAATACTTATACATATTAAAATATCTTTTAATCAATTGAAAATATCTTATCACCTAGATAAGCTCTAAAACATTTAAAAAAAAATACTTTCTAACTATAATTATATGTTCAAATCACTAAAGAGAAACTTACATGTATGTTTAATCAACACAATTCAATCTTCAATTCTCTTCCATATTCAAGAATCTTACAAGGAGACATTAGATTCATGAAATATTGCACAACTTTAACAAAAATATTGAGTTTCTTCAAGTGAATATCTTTAAATGAATAATGTGTGCAAACCAAAGTTTTGATCATGAAAGGCGTGCATTAGATTATTAGCATAATGCATGACAAACTATATTTCAATACAACCATAATGCTAAGAAAACTAGTGTATTGTTACCACATTAAATAGAGTTTTCTTCTTCAAGTTCACTATCTCAATTTATTTAAACATATACAACAACATCAAACAACTCTAACCAAAGTTATATAAACACAAACACCATATAAAATCAAAACATGTATACAACAACTAAAACAACATACTTTTAGACTTATTTCCTTATAGAAACTTGCTTTGTCCAACTTTACAAGCTCAAATATTTGATATAAGCAAGAGGGATGCGGTGTTCAAGATGCTGAAAAACAACAAAAAAACTGTGATTATCCCAAATGTGTAAATAAATTATTGCTCTCAATTAATTAAGTTAGCTTAGTGAATTACATTCTAATTTAAAAAAGGAATAAATTAAATATTTGTGAGAGTGGAAAGAGAAGGATATTCCACTTTATTGATTTTCATAAAAGATTTCCATCCAATTTGTCAAAAGGTTCTCTTAATAAAAAAAATTAACTAAAACAACATACTTTCTGACTTATTTCCTTGTAGAAACTTGCTTTGTCCAACTTTACAAGCTCAAACATTTGAGATATGCAAGAGGGATGTGATCTTCAAGATGCTGAAAAACAACAAAAAAATTGTGATTATCGCAAATATGTAAATAAATTATTGCTCTCAATTAACTAAGTTAGCTTAGTGAATTACATTCTAATTTAAAAAAGGAATAAACTAAATATTTGTGAGAGTAGAAAGGGAAGAATATTCCACTTTATTGATTTTCATAAAAGATTTCCATTCAATTTGTCAAAAGGTTCTCTTAATAAAAAAATTAAATAGTTTTTTATTCCCTATAATAATTGGTTGTTTTTATTTTGAATTATTTTAAAATATTATTTATTTTCATTTGTATTTTTTAATAGTTTAATGTCTGAGACCAAAATTCCTTATCAAGTAAAGAAATGACATTTAAATAATGAAAATAGGCCTGCAATTTTCCAAATAATGAGTGAAAAGTAAATATGTTGCAATCTAAACAATTTTGAATCTTAGTGTAACAACCCTGTCAACACCTAATTTCGTCTGGATAGGCAAAATTCATTTTAAAATATATATTTTTAATTAACTTTAAAAAAAAATTCAAATATAAAAAAGAAAAAAAAGAGTTATTTAATCAAATTTAAATTTTTGTTTTTATCAATTAGGAAAAAATCAATCAAAAATCCATCTTTAATTTTTGTTCTTCTCTTATTTACAAAAAAAAAATGTTTTAAATTTTTGTCTTGAAAAAATAAAAATACAAAAAATTTGTCTTGATTTCATTTTGTTAAAGAAATAAAAAAAATATATAAAGGAGAAGAAGAAGTGAAAGAAATCTTAGTTTCTATATGCTTTCGTGAAATGACAATGCAAAAATAATATTAATAATGAGTGAATAAGACAAAAAGAATGGATTCAAAAAGTAGGGGCGTGTTTAAAAAAAAAATCAAAAAATCAGGAAGATCCTCCCTCGTACAGGGGCCTCCACGAGTCTGAAAAGTTGTTTTGTCTCCTGCAAAAGTTGGTGTTGTCCCCTGCGTAAGGCTGCCGCTTCAGCCCACCTGTCTGGAGAAAAGAAGGTCTCTGGAGCAATTGCTTTTCATATAGGTCGCCTGGGTATCATGTTACGGGAGGGACACTCTTTGAGAACCCTAAGAAACAAAGCTCTGAGAAGAAATTCCAGTGGAATCAGATCCCAAGGCTACACTTTTACATACGGGTGTCCACATATTCTCCACATCCATCTCACTCACGGGCCAGGGGACTCCCACATAATCACACATCGGATAATCAGGCTAAGGCACGAACGTTAGATTTGTTAGCAGTGAGCTTTCCTTGTGTGACGCTCAGGGTAAGATTTCTCTGCCTTTGCCTAACTATAGCCCGTTACATGACACATTTGGATAGCTATGTATGAGTCTTATCTTGAGCCTGAGTTGATTTACTCTTGATGATTTGGTATTTTGCTCTTTTGTTTTCGTTTTACGTTGATTATGTGATTATGCGGTTTAGTTTCGAGTAATATGAAGCATGCATGATATGTATACCCCTCTTCACCTAGTCTGCTATGGGTGGTGTCCCCATGACAATAGCACTAGCACTGATTCCAAACACCCCTTCGTCTACTCATAAAGTTTACACAAACTGTGATTGTGGCGTTTTCCTACACTGTCATGGCGCCCACCTCGATTTCCAAGTTCCTCTTTTCTGGCTCAACTCCTCTCCAGCCTTGTTCCTTTGAATCCCTGTTTTCGTGATCTTTACTGCAAGGCACGTACTTACACTGCCTATATAGCCTTCCTCTTAAGCCTTCCTCTTAACATTTGCTCCAATGATGTTACTGTCGAAAGCACCCCTGAGCCCGACTTCCTTCATCCTCACCATGCCCTCTCCAGTAAAAACCATGCGTCAACTCCATACCCATGTAGCTTTGCCACAACCTCCGTAACAGCAGTTTCTACACCTGACGATCCGCTACCTTCGTCTTCAAACTATCTCCATCTCTAATAACTCAGTCACTCAAAACAGTGCCTCCAAATCCATGCAGCAATGCTCTTTTGAACTACCGAAGCCAACCTCCTTCACCGTTCCCACCATGTCTTCCTCCATCCTCACTGTTCCCATCAATGCCTTCATCCCCAGCACCAAACCTCCTTCCCACTCATACCACCATGAAACTGCCACAGCGCCTCCGCCATGACCCTCGTTAACCAAGCCAACAACACCATCATCACCAACAACTTCATAACGTTTCTTTCTTCCCTGGAAAACACTCCACTGCAACCCTCACAACCTTACCTCCATAAACCACTCCAAATCACTCATCCACATACCTTCAAACCACCGTCTCCGCTGTCATCTCCACCCTAACCTCCAACAACCCACGCCAGACGCTCCAACCACTATCGTGAGTCCCCACCTTCCTTTCTCACGCAGGCCTCCACCATTCTCAACTCACTCACTCACTCAACAATGGCAACAACGAGGTTAACAGTGCCATGCAATGACGTCAGCCCGATTTCCCCATCATATAGCCCCTACATCCCCTGCTTACGGCCCTACGTCACCTGGGTACAGCCCTACCATCACCTCCATACACTCCCAATCTCTTCCTCCCTGCCTTCATGTCTCGCCAGCGACATCACCAAAAGCATCACCCCTGCAAGCTAACCTCCAGCCCACACCTCTCAAACCAGCACCTACACTAAGTCACCCTCTTAAGCCTCCTAACCCACCAATCTTTTTCAACCACGTCCTGCCTAACCACCTAGCCACCCTCACCTCCAAGCCACTTCCCGTGAACCCCTGCGCACCTCCATAGCCCCCCTGTTGCCAGGAGCCACCATACTCTCCATCCCAAGCCGCATGCTCTCCACTCGTCCCTAACCTTTTTCTTCCTCACCTCCTAATGCCTTCCACCTCCGGCACCTCTGTAGCTTCCACCAACCTTCCTTCTTCAACCTCTTAAACCTCCAAACCCACTGGAAGCCAACCACCTCCCTGCCACCATCATCTTCCCCTGGCTCTATTCCCCTTCACCATGCCACCAACAACCCTCAACCCCTTACCACCCTCGCTGTGTCTTCCTCCCAACCTGAGTCTCCATCTACCCTGCGCTTCTCCACCTCCCTTTACCACGTCTACCTCCAAACCACAACGTCAAACTCCTTGCCATGAACCCTTACGCACCTCCATAGCAACCCTGTTGCCAGGAGCCACCACCATCTTCATCATCCCATCTCTTCCATCGCTGTTGTACCATACCACCTAACCTTAAAAGGAGCCATGCATCACCCTCCCATGCACCTCCAAACCCTATCAACGTCACTGTCACACCCACCAACATCTCCTTGACCTCCTACCGTGCCTCCATGCCTTGCCATATACCCGCACTTCCATCCAAAGCCACCACCATCAACTCTTCGTCACCTTTACCATGCACCTGTTCACTTCCACCAAGCCCCACAGAACACACACTAACTCCCCACAACCCTCCACACACCTGCGCCACTTTATATATAGAATATTGCCTTAACTCACTACCTCCATGCCACCTTTCTCATTCCCTTTCTCTCACGCTAC
>Ga0209700_103406_pt1 | contig 30565 bp, 19 predicted proteins | sample SiratroredBW_FD_187528 | JGI IMG/M metagenome (GOLD analysis project Ga0209700, IMG submission 187528) | Root nodule microbial communities of legume samples collected from California, USA - Siratro red BW (SPAdes) (version 2) | ecosystem: Host-associated > Plants > Roots > Nodule | place: USA...
CACGTGCTGGTTTTAGTTAAATCTAGCAGTAAGTAACAAAAAATATTATGTTAAGGGAAAAAAAGAATATAGATTTCTAGTACATAAGATACCAAACCTGTTGCATTAATTGAAAACAAAAATGAAATATAATCCTCTTAACCACCCTCCTCAACTTAACAAAATCAATAAAGAATTGTTTTTTATTTAACAACCAAAAATAAATTAAATAAAAAAATACCCATTGAAAGGTACTCTAAAACATAGATAACTGTAAGACACATAAGTACCACGTATGATTATATTACAAATGTGAATAATTAGCAAGAAGATAAAAAAACAACCAAGTATAACATAGCTGAAGATCAAGAACTAAACCCGCACTATACAACCATCCCGAATGAATGGATAGAAGATCATCACAAGTCATCATGGAATTCTATTTTTTCTTGTCCGGGTATGAAAGCCAAAATACATGCCACCACCAATATTGTAAGAAGGAGCCTGGAAAACAGTACGTTTTGGGTCATATTATTGGGAGATACGACATTCATAGAGACGTTGTGGCTAATTACAAGGAGCCATGATGTGGCTAATTACAAGGAGCCATGATGACGCACACATTAGAAACCATCCAACATTCCTAGGCATGAGATAAATAATTGTGAGACTGGATGTCAAAAAGGCAAACGTATTTGTGGTCGAAAACAAGATAAAGCCGGCGTTTGAAATCACTGATTTCCCTTCAAGAAATTTGGATGAATTGGATGCCCCATGAACTGGAATGAGAGTGTTATTAGTGGCAGCTGCATCAATCTGATGAAATCCACCAGGTGGACTCAGTGCTGCTTGATAGGTTGCCGTTGCAATAAGAGTAGCCACTATCATGTAGTTGTTGCGTATCTCATTCGACATGTTCCCTCTCATACCAGTTTTTCGAATTAGCCACTCATTAATTGATACCATTAACAAACGAACTTTCCTATCACTCTTAACGCGTGCTTCAGCCCTCAATAATTTATTTCTAATTTTTTCGTTGTTTATTATATCAATTGGCCTTTGGCCTTCCAAATTTGCAGCATCTATATCTGTCATGACCTCTATCAACAATTTCATTGCCTGTACACAGTACAATATTCATAACAAGTTAATTACTTTTGTAATTTATTAAAATTTTTTTAGAAGTTTACATTTATCGAAATATATTAGTGGTTTTAAACAATTACTAAAAGTATAATAAGTATAATAGATATTAGTGCTGTCTTGTATTTCTTTCTAACCCTTTTAAAGGGTTTAGAATTATGTGTACAATGACATCAAATTTAGAATATCAAAGGATTTGCATCAACTTTGAAATTTGAAGTCTTCACAAAATTTATATAAAGGCAAATTAAACTTTTTCTTTTCCACGCTTTTGGTAAAATGCCATGATTTTATGTATACTCTTTTTCAATATAGTTTTGTCTTTTTGTTATGCAACTGTCAAAAAGAGTTAACTACTAATACAGTGGAGTTTGTAAGAGTGAAAAGCATTTAAGAAGAACAACAGGTTTAACATTTAAATTTAAAATAAAAGGTATTACGAAAAAGAAAATTAAATTTACAGTGTACCACAACATTCTTCTACAAATAATTGAGACAAAGTTTCATACATAAAAAAGTTTAAAATAAAAAAACAGTCCCAGGAAAACATTAAACAACCCGTTAAAAACATGAAAAATAATGACATTTTATGAAAGAAAAAGACATAATTTTCTAACCAATCCTTTCGGCATCCGAAGAAATTAAGCAATGACATCAAATTAAAGTAAAACGATTGCAAAGATTTAAAATTTCAGAAATATCTATATATATATATATATATATATATTAAAGTTTTTTTTATTTTTTATTTCTTTATCAAGAAAGAATAAATTTAATTAAAGAAAATATTTCAGAAAAAATCCAACTCTCTATAAAATATTAATCCTTTTAGTCTTCAGAAGACACTTACCCAAAATGGTTAACCAAATACTAATACTGTTTCTACTCCCAATTATTACCCCATCCTTACTAATCCAAATTTTCTTTTAATAAAATGAATCTATTCTGTGTGTTCTATAGGATGTTAAAAGTCATATCAAATTTGGAAAACTAAAACAATTGCATAGACTTTGTTATTGTTAGCATTGATACAAATTTTATATAAAAGCAAATTAACTTTCCCTTTCTCGTGCTTTAGCAAAATTATGTAGACTTTCCAAAATATTTTAAAAGAATTAAAAAAATCAAAATATGTGGGAGTTGAGAAATCCAACTAACATAATATCTAAACCTAATTTTGTTTAAACTTTTACAGTGACATAATGGGACAAATATAATATGGGTTGAGAGATCTAACCGACGTAATATAAGTTACATATTACATTGGTTAGGTTGAGAAAACTCAATCTACATTATATTTTTACGATCAAGAAAGAGTTTTCAAATTTTTAATTTTTATTTTTTTTTTCTTTTTTATTATTATATGAGTGACAACTGATATAAATTATGATATTTTACATTGAGTTTAGATTAATCCATTTTTGTTTATATTGGCTTTGTTTTTAAAAGATATATATTCTCCATGTATTTTTTTTTCTTTAAAGTTTGATTGTAATTCAATTATAAAACGTTTTGAGTTTCCAAACAAATGCAAGTAAGTATTTTAAAGTATTTTCGTAGATATTTAAAACAGTTAACTAGATCTACCAAACTAATTTTTTTTTTGGTTTTGGTATTCAGGAAAAAAACTTTTATTATACTTAACTCTCTTCGTATATCTCTCTCTTGTGACTTTCTAAGTTGCTATTTGAGCATAATACCCTCACAACAATAAATTCATAGAGAGAGACAGAGAAATTTAAATGATACCTGCGTGTCATTATTTGTTGCAGCAATGTGTAAAACGGTGTAATTTTGTTATTCATTCTGTTTTAATTTGAGATTTTTATTCGATTGATTCTGTTTAAATTTGAGATTTTGTTAGTTATTTCGTATTTAATTGGTTTTATGCTGCAAAGAGTGGATTTTGTGAGAAATTAGGTTCAAATTGAAGGAAGAAAGAGAAGGGGTGCAGAATTGAAGGAAAAGAGGCATAAGTGACTTTTCGCTTGAGCAAGAAAGATAGCCTGGGTTAAAATCCACTTAAAGATTCTATGAAGCCCTAATTCCAAAGTGCAGTTGTTGGAGAGTAAATTAAGAGATAACAGGCCAAATTGACCTATTGTTAGGGGCGAACATTATAGAAAGGGAGCTAGGTCAATCAGAGGGGGGCTATCACTTATCATCTCTCACTTGTGGGGAACTTCTCCTAGCGCCGTCGTGACCAAGATCTTTCTTTTCCTCTTCTTTTGTATTTTGATGGCTACTATGTGTAGCTAATTCTCTTCTTCTTGGGATTGAATGTAAATTCTCAAATTCACATGCACTCTTAGTATTGTTTTTATGTCATTTAATTTAAATACCTTTGTTAACGTTTTGTTTAACATTTATATATCTTAGATTTCTCATTTTGATTAGAAAACATTATTTGAAATTGGAATTAAACGTTCAACTCATTGCATGTATACGTTCAGGAATGAAGTGTAATGTAATGACTGTTCATTGCAAATGTTCTTAATGCTGATTAAATTAATCTAGTAACTAGGAATAGAGCTAGGTATTTTAAGTTATGAATTTCAATGTTAGAGGAATCAGGTTGAAAAGGCCCTGATTTGCACAGAGGGGTAATTTAATGAGATGACATGTTTACTTAATTATGAGTGTATGATAAGGAGAGAGTTACAATTCAATCCCAAGGCTTTTAATCATCTTTATTTCATTCACTTTACATTTGGTTGCTATTAGATTTTAAGCATTACATCACAAAATCAAATCAATCTTTATTAACTGTTTTTGCTCACAATGTCATGATGCATATTCAATATTCAATTATATACTCCGTTTCCTGAGGATACGATACTGGACTTATTGTCTATATTACTTGTGAAATCAGTATACTTGCTGAAAATCCGTTATCAAGTTTTTGGCGCCGTTGCCGGGGAACGGTGAAGAATTGGAAACTGAATTTTGCATTAATTGCGTTGTGAATTACTGATCTTTCTTGTGATCGTGATCTTTTGTTAGACACTTGTTGATGCGTCTGAGAAATCAAAGGAAAGAAGAACAATTGTTATTTGATCCATATATCAATAAGACGTTGAGACACCTCAGGCAGAGGAGAAAGCATGAGCAGAAAAGTCAGTCAGGGGAGAAAACTGGTGGTGAAATCATGGCAGCAGAGGCCAACGGTCATGTTGATTTGCCACAAAGAAGAGTAGTGGGTGATTATGCTCTATAGCAAGGGCTCAGACATTTTTCAAGCATAGTTGTTCTTAACACAGCTCGAGCTATTGAAATAAAGCCAACACATCTGACGCTGGTTAGTGTTAATCAATTCACAGGAATGGAACATGAGGACCCTTATACTCATTTGTCCACATTCTATGAATTGACGACTACCATGGGTTTCGAAGATCAGGATAAACACGATACCTATATGAGGTTGTTTTCTTTCTCGTTAACTGGGAAGGCAAAAAGAATGGCTAAAGTCGCATCCTAATCAAAGCAGTGTAAGGCTATCACAATTTGTTGTGGGAAGCAGGTTGGTTCTGACGTGAATAAAGAGGCTATTGAAAATAATCAAACAGTAGTCACGAATGGTGAAGACGGAGTAGAAGAGGAAATTCAACCCGAGGTGGTTACAGTTGAAGACAATATAGAAGTCAGAACACAGGATGAGAAGAAGTCTGATAAAAATTAGAATTGGAGGAAGATCCAAGAGGGTGTACCTTTGAAACATGTGTTGTATCCACATGCACCCTCCAGACGAGAAGCTGAGGGACAATTTATCAAATTCACTGAAATCTTGAAGAACTTGCAGATCAACATACCTTTCACAGAGGCATTGCAGCAGATGCCTACATATGTACTTTTCATGAAGGAATTGCTAACTAAGAAGAGAAAATTCCCAGAGTAGGAAAGAGTGGAATTGGAGGCAGGGTGTAGTGCAATCATTTAGAAGGCAATTCCACAGAAATCTTGTGATCTTGGGAGTTTTACATTACCAAGCACTGCGGGTAATCTGTACGTGGGGAAGGCATTGTTGGATCTAGGTGCAAGTATCAACTTGATTCCGTTGTCATTGTTGAAAAGAATTCGAGAGGTAGATATTAGGCCTACACGAATGACATTGTAGTTAGCAGATAGATCTATCAAGCACCCATACGGAGTGGTTGAAGATTTGCTAGTGAAGGTAGATAAATTCCTCTTTCTAGTTGACTTTGTGGTGATGGACATTGAGGAAGATGTTGATGTGCCTTTGATTTTGGGAAGACCATTTATGAAAACAACAAAGGTCATTAAAGGGAAACTGAAGGTCTGTGTGGAGAATGAGGAAGTGAGATTTAATGTCTTTGAGGCCATGAAGCATCATAATGATAAAAAAGATTGTTTTAGGCTTGATGTGTTAGATGAAGAATACAGTCGAGTGCAAAAAGGCTTTGGCAGTTTAGACACACTTCTGCAAGTTATCACCAAGCCTGCAGAGGAGTTAATTGAATTAGGTGATACAGAGGCTTTAGCTCTAGCTAATGCATTAGACCAAGCTAAGGAAGTTATGCAAAAGGCAGGAAGCAGAGAAGATTTGGGGGTTGAAAAGTCTGTGACAGAGGAGAAGCTAGGACTGAAAATGCTACCACCCCATCTCAAATACAGTTTTCTTGAGGAAGATTTAAAGAAACCTATAATCCTTAGTAGTTCCTTATTTGCTGAGGAAGAGGGGAGGCTGATTGAGGTGCTGAAACTCAATCAAGGAGCTACTGGATGGCAATTGTCAGATTTGAAGGGAATCAGCCTAGCATACTGTATGCACCGAATTCATATGGAGGCTGATTTTAAACCAGTTGCACAACCTCAAAGGAGGTTGAATCCAACAATGAAAGAAGTGGTAAAGAAGGAGGTGCAGAAGCTGTTGGAAGCTGGGATGATTTACCCAATTTCAAACAGTGCTTGGGTGAGTCCAGTGCAAATGGCTCCCAAGAAGAGTGGTGTGACAGTTATTCATAACGAGAAAAATGAGTTAATTCCTACTAGAACAGTTACAGGTTGGAGGATGTGCATTGACTATAGGAAGTTGAATCAAGCAACCAGGAAGGATCACTTTCCCCCACCTTTCATGGACCAGATATTGGAAAGGTTGGCAGGGAAGGCTTACTATTATTTTCTGGATGGTTATTCAGGTTACAATCAGATCAGAGTAGATCCACAAGACCAAGAGAAGACAGCTTTTACATGCGCTTTTGGTATTTTTGCCTACCGAAAGATGCCATTTGGATTATGTAATGCACCATCAAAGGTGTATATTAGCAATTTTTGCAGATTTGATAGAGAATTGCATAAAATTCTTTATGGATGGCTTTTCGGTTTTTGGATCCACGTTTGACGCATGTTTGGAGAATCTGGATTTAGTGTTGCGAAGGTGTGTGGAAACAAATCTTGTACTGAATTGGGAGAAGTGTCATTTTATGGTTACAGAAGGTATTGTGTTAGGCCACAAAATTTTTGAACGTGGGATAGAGGTGGATAAAACAAAGGTTGAGATCATTGAGAAGCTGCCTCCACCTACCAATGTTAAGGGAATCAGAAGTTTTCTTGGCCATGCAGGGTTCTATAGACGATTCATCAAGGACTTCTCAAAGATTGCGAAGCCTTTATGTAATCTGCTGAATAAAGAAACAATTTTCAAATTTGATCAGGAGTGTGTGAAGGCGTTTGAATGCCTAAAAGAAAAATTGACTACTGCACTAGTAATCACTGCACCTGATTGGAGTATTGGTTTCGAGCTGATGTGTTATGCCAATAACTATGCAATAGGAGTTGTTCTCTGGCAGAGGAAAGAAAAGTTGTTCTATGTTATACACTATGCTAGCAAGGTTCTCAATGATGCTCAGAATAATTACACTACAACTGAGAAGGAGTTGTTGGCAATTGTGTATGCATTGGAGAAATTTAGAGCTTATCTTATAGGCTCTAAATTGATAATTTATATTGATTATGCTGCTATCAGGTATTTGCTAACCAAGCCAGATTCAAAGCCCAGGCTAATTAGCTGGATGTTGTTACTCCAAGAATTTGATCTGGAAATTAAAGATAAGAAGGGGAGCGAGAATCATGTAGCTGATCATTTATCCATATTTGCTAATGAAGAGGTTACTGCTAGGGAATCTGAAGTTGTAGATGAATTCCCTGATGAGGAGTTGCTAGTAGTGCAAGAAAGACCATGATTTTGCTGATATGGCCAATTTCAAAGCTGCTGGAATTATACCCGAGACTATGGATTGGCAGCAGAGGCAAAAGTTATTAAAGGATTCGAACCAGTACATCTAGAACGATCCTTTTCTGTTCAAGATAGGTGCTGACAATTTGTTGAGAAGATGTGTCACTAGTAAAGAAGCTCGAAATATACTTTGGCACTGTCACAATTCTCCTTTTGGAGGACACTTTGATGGGGAGCGAACAGTTACTGAGGTACTGCAGTCAGGATTTTTCTGGCCAACATTATTCAAAGATGCCCACAAGCACGTGCAACATTATGATAATTGCCAGAGAACAAGAAATATCTCAAAGAGACATGAGATGCCCCTAAGGAATATTCAAGAAATTGAAGTATTCAATTGTTGGGAGATTGATTTCATAGGCCCTCTGCCTAGTTCATTTTCAAATGAATACATTTTGTTGGCTGTGGAGTATGTCTCACGTTGGGTAGAAGCAATTCCAACTCAAAGAGCAGATGCAAAAACAGTGATCAAGTTTTTGAAGAAAAACATTTTCTGCAGGTTTGGTACACCAAGAGTGGTGATCAGTGATGGAGGATCTCATTTTTGTAATGCAGAATTGAGGAAAGCGTTTGCACATTTTGGGGTGAAGCACAGGATAGCTACAGCCTATCACCCCCAAACTAATGGCGAAGCAGAAGTTTCTAATAAAGAAGTGAAGAGAATTCTGGAGAAAACAGTGTCATCATCACGCAGAGACTGTGCTATAAAGCTAGATGAGGCGCTATGGGCTTATAGGACAGCCTTCAAAACGCCTACTGCAATGTCTCCATTTCAGCTGATCTATGGGAAGGCTTGTCACCTTCTTGTGGAAATAGAACATCGAGCCTTTTGGGCATTGAAGTGGTTGAATTTTGATTCGAAGGCTTCTGCTGAACAGAGGAAGATACAACTACAGGAACTTGAAGAAATGAGGCTGAATGCATATCAGTCTTCAAGACTCTATAAGGAACGAATCAAGGCTTATCATGACAAGAAGCTGTTGAAGAGGCGTTTTGAGCTAGGGGAATTTGTTCTTTTATTCAATTCCAGATTGAAGTTGTTCCCAGGCAAATTAAAATCAATATGGTTAGGACCTTTTGTGGTCAAGCAAGTTAAGTCTTATGGTGCAATTGAAATTGAGGATGAAAAAACTCAGAAGAGTTGGATAGTTAATGGTCAGAGGTTGAAACATTACAAAGGGGGTGAAGTCGAGAAACTCATCTTAGTGATCACATTGAAGGATTAAAATTTAGGCGTCAAGCTATATGACGTTAAATGAGCGCTAGCTGGAAGGCAATCCAGTGTTTAAATTGTTAATTTTTAGTTATTTGTTTTTTATAGAAATTTTAATTTTGAATAGGTTTATAATTTTAGGCAGTTTATTTTTGAAATTTTTTTTAATAAAATAAAAATTTTTATCAAATTTTAGAACTGAGTAGTGGGTCTGTAGATAGAGCTAGGCCCAGTGCTTGAGCTAAAAATCACTTAGCGTAGACTAGTGCAACATGATAGGACTGTGCCTTGTGCTACAAGGTCACTTTAGTTAGTGACTTTTCAATGACGCTCTCATTTTCTCTTTGCTCATTTTGTTGTCGACCTCTTCTTCACTCCCAAACTCTTGGAACTCAGGTAAGATCTCTCTACCATTTGCATTTTTCTCTCTTCTCTGCTACCACTATTGCATTGTAGTTCGGAACTTACGGTTTGTGGGAGTTATAAAAGAAGAAGTTAGTGGATTTGAGCAGTTAAGGTTTGCGATTAGAGTGATTTGGGGTTTCTTAAGGGTTTTAGTTTACCTGTACCAGATAGGATAGTGAGTGGTGTTGAGTTCTTTGAGCACTAACCCTGGTTTGCAGGAAGAATGCCACGAGTAAAGCACATTGCTCCTGTTCGACCAAAAAAGAGACGAAGGGCCGATGTACCCTTTTTCGACGATGTTATTCCTTCTCAAACTCCTGAGGAAGATCAATCAACGAACTTTCATGAGCAGCGAACAACCAGGCGGTTTCTGAACGAAAATAAGCTTAGGAGGTATGAGGAACTTACTCAGTGGCGATTTCTGCCTGAAAGAAGGGTGGACTTAAAGCCTGGTGACTGCGATGCATTTCTGATGGGAGTGCTGAGAGGAAACTGGAAGAAATTAGCAGAACAAATGTGGAAGTTTGATGAAGAAATTGTTAGGAAATTTTATGCTAACGCTTGGGCTGAAAGGCAAGACAGGAATCACAGGAAAACCATGGTTCGAGGGAGGTGGATCTCTTACATTCCACAACCGATTGACGAATTTCTGGGAAACCCTTTTCCCAAACAAGAGGAGAAATGTCACTATCAGCGATTGTGCAGCAGAAAGAAAGGGTTTAGTAACCGAAAAGTTACTGCGGCATTGTGCATGCCTGGTAAAGGCTATCAGATTGCAGCCTTTAGGAAGGAGACACGCATAAGGGGAGACATGCGGACGCTATCGCAAGTATGGCTAACATTGATGTTAGCCAATGTTGTTCCAATAGGTCATGTGTCTGATATTAATGTAGCCAAGAACAACTTGTTATTTTCAATGATTCAGGATGACTATACCATCAATGTAGCTCGGATAATTTTAGATGAAATACAACGAACAATGGATTGGGAGCGCATTCGTGGGGCAGAAAGGCTAGGAACATTAGGATTTCCTGCGTTGATCACTTGGTGGTGCGCGGAGAATGGGATCATTGTTGAGCCAAAGTTGAAAATAAGAACTCTCACTGACAAAAAGTTCATTGATCACCACTACACTAACCCAAAAAAGAATCCAGAGCAAAGGAATCAAGTTCCCAACCCACCAGCTTCACCGTCTGAACCAACCTTGGAAGTTGTTAAGAAAAAATTGATGCGACATATTTTGCATTTGGAGGATCAACATAGTGCTATCTGCAGGTTTATGATGCAGATGTATTAGGCAATGCGAGACAAAACCTATATGGATGTTAAAGAATTGTTCTCTTATCTGAATTGGCCAGGGGACCGGCCAAGCTCTGTAGGGGAGGAGAATGATTACCATGAAGCTCAAAGTACTGCAGGAGATGGGAGGAAGCCAGCAGAAAAGAAAAAAGATGAAGAGAAAAAAGTTGAAGCAACTGTTGAAGTTGCTAAAGAAGTTGAGGCAACTGCTGGGGTTGCTAAAGAAAATGATCTCCAATTATTATTTGAGTTGTATCCATAGTTTTTAAAGCTATTTGTGCATTTTGTGTTCCAAGAAAAACCAAAAGTTCTTTGTAGCCTGGCCACATTATATCCTTTTGAAAGACCTTTTGACTTATTCATTGCAGGGTTGATTTGTTTTGATAAATGATTAGCAACTTTTGATCGAGAGTAGTATGTTACTTAAGAGTGAAACAATGGTGAAAAGTGTGCGAGTAAGAGCATCCTGTCAAGATTTGTATTTTGTTATCTAAACATTGAACTGTTGAAATTCTAATATATGAAACTGCAGGTGATAGTTTAAAATTGAGAAACGCTTGAAAATTGCACATAAGTTTTAGATTTTAGGAAGATTTGGTTTTAAATGTCTTGCTTGGGGACAAGCAAGAAGCTAAGTAGGGAGACTTTTGATAACGGTTAATTATAAGTTTGATTTAGGAAGATTTGGTGTGATTTTGTTATTAATTTTGTTTTAATTTGAGATTTTATTCGATTGATTCTATTTAAATTTGATTTTTTATATTTATTTCGTATTTAATTGGTTTTGTGTTGCAAAGAGCGGATTTTGTGAGAAATTAGGTTCAAATTGAAGGAAGAAAGGGAAGGGGTGCAGAATTGAAGGAAAAGAGGCATAAGTGACTTTTCGCTTGAGCAAGGAAGATAGCCTGGGCTAAAATCCACTTAAAGATTCTATGAAACCCTAATTCCAAAGTGCAGTTGTTGGAGAGTGAACCAAGAGATAACGGGCCAAATTGACCTATTGTTAGGGGCGAAGATTATAAAAAGGGAACTAGGTCAATGAGAGGGGGGCTATCACTTATCATCTCTCACTTGTGGGGAACTTCTCCTAGCGCCGTCATGACCAAGATCTTTCTTTTCCTCTTCTTTTGTATTTTGATGGCTACTATGTGTAGCTAATTCTCTTCTTCTTGGGATTGAATGTAAATTCTCAAATTCACATACACTCTTAGTATTGTTTTTATGTCATTTAATTTAAATATCTTTGTTAACGTTTTGTTTGACATTTATATATCTTAGATTTCTCATTTTGACTGGAAAGCATTATTTGAAATTGGAATTAACGTTTAACTCATTGCATGTATACGTTCAGGAATGAAGTGTAATGTAATGACTGTTCATTGCAAATGTTCTTAATGCTGATTAAATTAATCTAGTAACTAGGAATAGAGCTAGGTATTTTAAGTTATGAATTTCAATGTTAGAGGAATCAGGTTGAAAAGGCCCTGATTTGCATAGAGGGGTAATTTAATGAGATGACATGTTTACTTAATTATGAGTGTATGATAAGGAGAGAGTTACAATTCAATCCCAAGGCTTTTAATCATCTTTATTTCATTCACTGTACATTTGGTTGCTATTAGATTTTAAGCATTACATCACAAAATCAAATCAATCTTTATTAACTGTTTTTGCTCACAATGTCATTATGCATATTCAATATTCAATTATATACTCCGTTCCCTAAGGATACGATATTGGACTTATTGTCTATATTACTTGCGAAGTTAGTATTGCTGAAAATCCTTTATCAGTAATGTCATGTTAGTATAACTTTAATTTATTTATTTTTCCATTGAAGTTGTGTCATGTTGGCATGACTTTAGTTTATTTTTTTTCTATTGTAATCATGTCACGTTGACATTACTTCTTTATTTGAAATTGTGTTTTCGTTGCACGACTTACCTATTTGGGTAAAAAAAAATTACCTGTTTCGTAAAATCCAAAAAAAAAAATACCTCTGTTTCGTGCTTTTGTCGCACTTTGAAGTTACAAGTAAACAAAACAAGGTTTAGAAGGATCCAAATGAGCGAAGATGCAAGACAACAATGACAAAGCGTAAGACATCACAAATTGAAAATTACTGGAAAGTGAAAATCAAGCACCAAGCACAAACCCCCTAAACTAAAACAATGAATGCTAAAACTGGGAAGGTGCAAGAATATAGAGGGATAGTCATCACTACTAAACCAATAAAACTAGAGTGGTTGGAGCAAAGTTTGATAGGAAGGTTGTTAGAGTACAAATCCATGGACTCTTTCGTGAGAAGACTTTATGAGAAAGGCATGAGATCCATAAGAACTTGTTAATAATGTGACAATGTGATATTGCTAACAGGACAAGATGAGGTTGATATAGTTAAGCTAGTTATTGAAAATAGAGTTGTGTTGGAAGTTATGTTCGAATCTATAGTTTCATGGACAAATAACAAGTACTTAGTGGTGCAATCTTGGCCTTCCATTGCATGTATTAATGCATAAGCTTCTTCTCTTTATGTTCCATGTTGGATTTGGTTCATAGAAGTCGAGGTTTGGTGTAGAAGCATGAAGATGCAATGGATTTACCATTTTTGGAGTTGAGATGGACATATACTTGAATTCCTAAAGCGTTGTTAGGCCAACACTTAGGAGAAAGTCTAGAAAAATGTCTCGTGTAAGACTTATCAAGAGAGAATCTTGACAAATTTAAAAGTGCTTGAAATAATTTGGTAGCAATTCAATATATTTATCAAAGTTATAGGTCCAACGCTAAGTTAACCCTAACCCTAACTTGTCCTAGAAGTTTCTCAAAATTCGCCCAAATGACAAGTTGACAAGTGTCAATCTAGGAATTTAGAGGATCCACTCCATTGAGAAAATGTCATGTGGCAAGGAGGCATGAGAAGCATGGCAAGTGATGCTTATTTACCTCCCTTGTGCGCTAACCCCATCTTGCATGGCAAGTTAGGATTTTTGACCTAAGTACTACTTTTTCTCTCCTAAGGTTAGGGTTTGTCCTCTACAAACCTTGACCAAATTACAAGACCCAAAATTGAAACCTTACACTACTAGAGCTTTTAAATACAAGGCCCAAAATATTATTCTACTTGGCCTAAATAGAAGACCCAAAATAAATTTTATACTTACTCTACAATTTCTACAAGTAGAGTTATTGTAATCTTAATGCTTCAATTTTTCTAGAGTGATCTTCTTCGCACTTGAGCTTAGGGTCAAATATCTTATTAGAGACCTACTCAAGCCCAACTAAGCCCAAACTCCTAATAAGATATTGATAAAGTCTCTAGCACAGTAATCTCTTTATTCTTGACTCGTTAAGTTATTTATTGATTAAACTATTATCGACGAAAGAAGTCCATCACACTCTGAGATCATTCAAAAGTAAACGATCACCTCACAAGTAACCCTACTTATTATCGAATTGAAATGATCTAACGACTAATTGCAAACTGTTAAAACTCGTTCATTCATCAACTCGATCCACCTACACCTCATTTATAGATTCCAAGCTTGGTGGGCTTATGTACTTACCAACATAGTACTACCAAATTCAAACTGAATATGATGTAAATCTCATTCAATTTACTTTATTACAATTAACTGTATTTTTATAATGATAATTATTCTTTTATCAATGACTGATAATTTTTTTTATTAAGAATAACTCAGCTTTAACCCCAAAAGAATATATATATAGAGGTAAATATCACAAGAAGTACTTACTCAATCTTATATTTATTTTCACTTATATTACATCTAAGCGTCAAATAATCTTTTGTAAGTGGACCTCTTATCGGCTTGGCCATTTACAACTTAGTCCCTCCCAAGTCTACCTACGGCAGGAGACTTGCACTCGGGTCGGGTTAAAACAATACTTAATACATTTTTTAATTCTTATAAAATAATGTAACTCTGACTCTTACTTTTAAAATTCTAAATTAATGTAAGCATAAAAAGAAAAAAAAGCTAAAAGTATTTCTTTCACAATGCAATACATTAATTAATTAATTATACTATCACGTCTTAAATATGCTTTTTATGAGATCTACCGACTTCCACTCACTCATCCGAGCAAACACTTTGCTAAACTAATAACAAGAATTGTAAAAGGCCAAAGGACACCTCAGTGCTTTATACTTGTAAATATATTCTTAAGACTGGTTTGATTTGCTTTAGGAAAACAAAAATCGGCAGGTGCTATTTTTAGTTTAATCTAGCAGTAAGTAATAAAAAATATTATGTTAAGGGAAAAAAAATACTACAGATTTCTAGAAGATAAGATACCAAACCTGTTACATTAATTCAGAACAAAAGTGTAGAGCCCAGCAGAAACCTATAGGGTGATTTTGTACGTGGACTCGAGTTTTAAGCAATGAAAGAACCGTGTCTGGTATATAGTTCTCATATCCACGCTCCTCAACTCATCAATGAAGAATTGTGAATATATCATCTATTCACTATGCCCCAAAACCTAAATAAATAAACAAAAGAGACGACAGTCGGTTATTTTAGAATTATTTTAATTGTGAAAGTTCTATTTATTTTTGTTGTTGTTAAAGTATCATCACTCATTTTATTTAATGTAGTAAAATCCTAAATGGATACAACACTAGGAATATCAACCCTACGTTAACTAAGTAAAAATCAAAACAAAAAGAACACAAAAATACAATCAACCATGCAAAGCTGATAAAAAAAATTGAACATGGTGGAAAAGAGAATTGCAAGCATGAACCAGTGGGCAATTCACGAACCAACGTTTAAGAAGACGAAAAAGAGTGAGGAGTGAGAGTGACGAGCATGAACCACAATGATCACGAATTTGAAAATGAAATTACATAATACTATCTTAAAATTACACTGAATATGTGGGATTGAAATGTAAATGACTTAACAAGTAAACTATCACAATAATTATCTACTATGTCGATTCTGATCACAACCGTATCATTGTGAAATTTATTTACTATAGAAATATCACTATACCATTTATTATAACGGATGAATTATAACCCTGATAAGTCAATCATAGAATTCCAATTTTCTTGTCCTGGCTTGAAAAAGAAAACAGCAGCCACCGCAAATATTGGAATAAGGCCCATGAAAATGCCAGACATGACAGTTGTGGTGTGATCAATGGGAGATATGACGATCATAGAGATGAAGTAGCTGAATCCGAGGAGCAATGATGACGCATACATTAGAAACCATCCAACTTTCCTAGGAATCAGAGAAATAATTGTGAGAATGGATGTGGCAAACGCCAACATATTTACGATCGAAAACGCAGAAAAGATGTGATTTGACATCACTGTTTTCCCTTCATAAAATATGGATGAATTGGATGCCCCATGACCTGGAATGAGAGTGTTATTAGTCGCAGCAGCATCAACATGATGAAATCCACCAGGTGGACTCAGGGCTCCCTGATAGGTTGCGGTTGCAATAAGAGTAGCCACTATCATGAATGCGTTGCGTATATCATTCGACATCACTGATTTATTTCTAACCATGACCTCTCTCAACAATTCCGTTGCCTGTACACGTACAATATTGTTCACAACAACTTAATTACTTTTGTAATTTATTATAATTCTTTTAGAAGTTTACATTTATCGAAATATATTAGTGCTTTTAAACAATTATGAAAAGTAGAATAAGTATAATAGATATTAGTGCTGTCTTGTATTTCTTTCTAACCCTTTAAAAGGGTTCATCAATTTAGAATATCAAACAATTGCATCAACTTTGAAATTTCAAGTTTTCACAAAATTTATATAAAGGCAAATTAAACTTCTGTTTTTCCATGCATTTGGTAAAATGTCATGATTTTATGTAGACCTTTCTCAATATATAGTTCTGTCCTTTTGTATCAATTATTTTACGTGTTTTTTTTCTTTTCTGTTGTTTAGTGATAAAATTTTATATTAATCTTTGGTTGCTATTATAGAAGAGGTGGTGTACCATTTAATTCTTATTAATCAAAGTTGTCATTAAGAGTTGTTTGTTTTCATTTTCTTTTTAATGCATCCCATTATTTTACCTATTATTGTTATTATCTTTTTTCTTTTACTTGATGTGCTTTTTAGAACTTACTATTTTTTACAGTAAGAAGAATTAGTTTGAATTTCTTTTTTAGTATTTTTTTTAATTTTCCCAACAGAATTGTCATACAAATAATATTGTAATAATTAGATAAAGTATTATGATTACATAAGTGAATAATGAAATATTTTTATTTTTATTTAAATAAGAAATATTAGATAACTAGTTTGATGTATATCTTTTTTATACTTTGTGTGTCATATATTATAGTTTCTTTTTTTCAGAAAATTATTAGTGTTTTTAAACAATTACAAAAAGTAAAATAGATATGAGTGTTGTCTTATACTTATTCTCTAACACTTTTAATGGGTTAGAAAATTATGTCTACAATGACATCAAATCTAGAATATGAAATAATTGCATACAAAATTTATGTAAAGGCAAATTAAACTCTTTTTTTCCATGCTTTTGATAAAATGCCATGATTTTATGTACACTCCTTCTCAATATACTTTTGTCTTTTTTTTTTATGCAACTGTTAGAAAGAGTTAATTACTAAGTACATTATAAGAAGAAAGTTATTTAGAGACTAATTTTTAGCTACCAAATGAAATGGTTACTAATTGTGATCAAAATAGTCATCAAATTAGATTTTGGTTGCTAAATAATTACAAAATAGAAGTAATGACTGAATTTAGTGACCAATTAAGTCAAATAATTGGTATCTAACATTAGTTACCAAAGTTTTAGTGACCTATACCATTAGATTCTAAATTAGTCTCTAACTCAATTAGTTACCAATTAATGACCTATCCCTTAATCGACAGATATAATGTCGATTAAGAGATCCAATTGACGTAGTATAGACTACATATTATATCAATTGGATTGGAAGAATCTAATCGATATTATATCTTCAACATCAAAAAAAATTTCAAATTTTAAATTTTGTTTTTTTCTTTGGTTATGAATGACAACCGATGTAAATTATGATATATTACATCAGGTTTGGATTAATCAATGTAATCTTTCTTTAAATATTTACAAAAATATCGTCACGTTTTCGTTTATATCAATTCTGTTTTAACTGACATATTATCCTGTTATAGAATATATTTTCTATACTTGTATATAGCTTTGAAGGAGTTATAGATAAAACAATGTAATAACTTATGAATGAATTAGTTTGACTCTAATCCAATTATAAAACGTGTTGAGTTTCCAAACAAATGCAAATAAGTATTTTAAAGTATTTTTTTAGATATTTAAAACAGTTAACTAGATCTACCAAACTAATTTTTTTTTGGTTTTCGTCTTCGGGAAAAAACTTTTATTGTGACTTTCTAAGTTGCTATTTGAGCATAATACCCTCACAACAATAAATTCATAAAGAGAGACATAGAGAGTTAAATGATACCTGCGTGTGATTATTTGTTTCAGCAAGCTGCAGTGCAGTCTCACCTCTAGGAGTGAAATCCTTTACGGAATCTGGGCAAGCTTTGAGAAACTGAGTTAAAAGATTTATATCTCCAGATTTACTTGCCAAATGAAAAAGAGTGAGACCTCCTCTTTTTTTTGCTCGAACAAGTTCTTTGTCCATCTGTATAAGGTGAAGGACCATTGTGGTGTGGCCATGTTCTAGAGCAAGGTGGACCGGTCTGAGTCCTTGGGGATTCAATTTCCAAGCAAATGAAGGTTTTAATGTCATGATCTCTGTGGCAAACTCAACATGCCCTTTACGTGCAGCAATATGCAAAGGAGTTTGAACAAATGGTGTCGAATCTATCTCTTCTAAAACACGTGGATTCTCCTCAATCAATCTGTAGAGACGCTCTATGTCTCCCTGCTGTGCTGCAGAGTCCATCGTGTCTCCTTGTTGTGCTTCAGACTCTATCGTGTCTCCTTGTTGTGCTTCAGACTCTATCGTGTCTCCTTGTTGTTCTGCAGACTCCATTGTGTTCATACTCTTCTCTTCTTTGGGGTGTTTCTTGGCTTTGCCAAGTGTTGAGGTAACAAGTTGCTATTTAAAGAAAAAATGTTTGTACATAACGATATTGATTGGCCTTGGCCGATTTGTTTATTTGGCGGGACTTGACACCGTGATAATGAAATTGCGAAATTGCTATGATAATGCGAAATTGCGAAATTTGGCAGTCTTTGTTCGGTGATAATGCGAAATTACTAACCGGACAAGGTGAGGTTGATATCGTCAAGTTAGTCATTGAAAACAGTTGGAAGATATGTTTTCATGTTCCCTCTCATTCTTGATAGGTTGATAGGTTGCGGTTGCAATAAGAGTAGGCACTATCAAGTACCGTTGCGTGTCTCATTCGACATGTTTCCTCTAATTCCAGTTTTTCGAATTAACCACTCATTCATTGATACCATTAACGAACACACTTTCCTTAAGAGTTTTCATTAAGAGTTGTTTGTTTTCATTTTCTTTTTGATCCATCCCATTATTTTACCTATTACTAATTATTTTACCTATTTTTACTATTATCTTTTTCTTTTTTTTACTTGATGCGCTTTTTAAAACTTACAATCTTTTACAGTAAGAAGAATTAGTTTGAATTTCTTTTCTAGTATTTTTTTTCTTGTAATTTTCTCGACAGAATTGTCATACAAATAATATCGTAATAATTAGATAAATTATTATGATTACATAAGTGAATAATGAAATATTTTTTTTATTTAAAAACGAAATATTAGATAACTAGTTTGATGTATATTTTTTATACTTTGTATGTCACAAATTATAATTTCATTTTTCAGAAAATTACATTTACCCAAATTATTAGTGGTTTTAAACAATTACGAAAAGTATAATACATATGAGTGTTATCTTATACTTATTCTCTAACTCTTGAGTTAGAAAATTATATCTACAAGTTCTTAGTTGACCAGAGACGGAGTCGTCCGTACTGATGAAGTCGGCAAACCGAGTCCAAGATGTAGAACCGAATGTCGGTCCACCTGCAGAAGACTCTCAAACGCTCAAGTCAATAAGAATGCAAAAGGTGATTTTAGAAAAATAAGAGAGTAAAAATATTGTAAAAGATGTTCCTTCCTATATGTCCTGTGACTATGTTTATAGACCTTATCCTTGTAAATGGAATATTTCCCCATAACCATATGAGATGTTAGGAATCACTAATTGCCATTATACTGTATAAATGAGTGGTATCAATTACAATAAGGTATTAAGTGATAATTACTAAGAATTGGGCCGTATTGGATTCGGGTGAATCTGGCCTCAGTACCAGGTGTGTACACAAGCCCCCCAAGTTTATGATTCTGGCAACTGAACCGTTTTGTTGACCGGGATGTGACCGGCGAATAGACAACTTGATATAGGCCTGTCATGAACTCGACTCTCCGTCAGGGAAGCGGTTCATGCGTCGTGTCTACCTGTTCGGGCAAAGTACCTAGGTTTTTCAAGTAATGCGGTCTTTGAACCCGACTACACATTCATGATGACTTGTATTTAATGTAAGTCACTAAAAAGGTGTGATATGACCATGAGTAGACACTTGCTACTTTCTCTTGGATTGTGCCACGTGGTTGACAAATGACGCAACTTCATCCTGACCATTAGATTGGCGAGTCGAACATTACTAGGTCAAGGAGTTCGAAGGGCTTCATTTATTCGCATTAAAGAAATTCAGTTGCATTATAGCTTCCGACTTCCAGCACCCAATTGCTTTTCTGAGAACTCTAGACTCCTCACCCCTGTTCAATTGACACCATCTACTCCTCCTTCTAGGTATGCTTATGGCTTCCTCTTCTTCTTTTATTGCTTCTATTGGTGCAGGTAAGACAATGCAAACTAGGGAAGTTACTCCCCTAGGTGAGGCGAGCTCCTCGGAGGGAACTGAGACCCTCTATGATGAAGGGGAGCCCATAGAGGATACCTCTTCTCTGCCCCTGAATCTTGTCGTAAACCTCCTACTTCTATGGCCATTCCTGAGGCTTCTACAAACCCAAAAAAGAGGATGAAACCGAATCCACACCCCTCAAACCAGGGCCTTCGGATGTTCCTCGGAACACGAAGAGGAGCAACTGCCCCTTATCACCAATCCGGAGTACTCCTGGGTGTCTGGTGAAGTAGCTAAGCATGCCTCAAAATACAACACTAAGGAGAAAGTGAACAACTTTACTAGTTTCTATGATGTCTGTGACGATTCAGTTGTGGAATACTCTACTACCAGGTCGTGTAGGGCGGATGAGAGAGTATACATGAAGCCTAAGCCAGACAGTTATGATTTCATTTATGTATATGAGTATGTATTTATGGAGTATGGAATAACCTTCCCGCTAACCAACTTTGAGACGAGAATGTTGACCATTATGAACATAGCCCCCAGCCAACTACATCCGAATTCTTGGGCGTTCTTGAAGTGTTTCGAACTCGTATGCTAACATCTGGGGTTCGCGCCATCCATCAACGTTTTTACCTACTTCTACCAAATGAAGTTCGGCAAGTTGGTTGGTTGGGTGTCCCTTAGTACCTCATACGACAGTCCTCTATTAACCCTCTATAGTGCTTCGTACAAGCACTTTAAAACCAAGTTCTTCAAGTTGCGTTGCCATCCTGAGGAGGGGGAAAGGTGCCTACTCTTCCAATTCGACTTCTCCCCCTGATTTTCCCTATATTGGCAGAAACCGAGAAGGTTTGACACAAGACCCGAGCACCGACTCACACAAGAAGAAAGGGATGCCATTGCCGCCATCAGGTAGCTTCCCCAACCTCTGCATACCCGTACACTTCTCTACCTCCCCCTAGTGGAGGATCCCCACGCCTTGTTCCTGGATAGGAATAGTTGTCACTGTATATTTTGGGTTTGGTATACTTCTGACCTTGCTCGTTTTGTTTCGCAGATATCATAGGGAAAGGCGTTAACTTCAGACAGATTCGGGCACAGATCGGCAGCCGTCATGACCCGTCTAACTTCCAACTTAAAAAAAGGAGAAGGGATAAGGTGGGTTCCTCGGCCGAGACCACCCCGATTGCCAGCGCGTCCATTGGCGCTGCATCCACCAAAGTCAAGGACCTCGCTACCGACCCGTCGCACATTAGCTTGTCTGCTTCTCCTCCTCCCAATTCTGCTCCTTTGGACTTGGGAGTACTAACTTTTCTGTCTTCCGCATTTTCCACCGTGGCCTCCGTCCCTATGGACGTAAAGGTGATCAAACTTGAAGGTTTGTCCGAAGGTGGGGTTGGCTCTGCTAGAACACACCAAGTGCCACACCAACTAGCTTCTGCCACTAACTCGGATGTCGATCCGGCAGTCATCTCGACTTCCACTGCCAACCTCAACAGTCCCATCAAGTCCCCTCCTTCAAGTCACTTTTGTCGGGATGTGGTTTCAAGTCCCTGGTTGGACCATGTGAGCGTGATCACCCTGGGGATTCGGTCCCTTTGGCATGTTGGCCGAAGGGCAAGGGACTTGGGAGGCCTCTACCAATATGACATGGACATGATGCTGGAAACTAGTGTCTCTGAATACCTGGATTCCATGGGTGTCCTGCTAGGAAGATGTCTGGCTATGATACAACACTTTCGAGTGGCTGTTGAGAGGCAGGCGGACTTGTAGAGCAAGGTTACCGAGTTAGAAGAACAAGTCCGGGAGCTGTGGGCAGAGAGAGCGAGCCTGCTTGATCTGGAAGGCAAATACAATTGTTGCATCAGGCCAACTCGAACAAAGAGGCGACCCTTATTGCCAAAGAGCTTGACCTCCTCCACTTCCAAGAACGTTGCAAACGCCATGAGACCGAGCTGGTCTGTCGACATGCCGAGCTACTTCGTATCGCCGCAACTGAGAGATATGGAGGATCGAGCTCGTGCCTCTGAAGAGATAGTGGTCACCCTTGAGAAGAAAGTGGTCGAGTTGGAGGGCAAGGTGACCGAGTTCATGGAGAAGGAGTCTTCGTGGAAGGCTCGGGAAGAGGATCTTTCCGGGATGCAGGCAGAGTGGGATGAGGAAAGGATGACACTGCAAAAGGGATGCATCGATGGATACGAGGAGGGTTTTGCCAAGGCCATGAGGTAATTCCAGCTGCTGTATCTCGAGTTGAAATTCTCCCGCTTTAGTATTGAGAAGGAGGTCGTGAACAACCAACTTGTGGATGACTAAGTCTTATATTTAATTTTCAAGTATTTTGTAAAGTAATTATCTTTCCTTGTCTTATGACACTGGGATGTGCAATCTTTTGACTGCTTTCTTTATCTATATTAATTGGAGCTTTCATGTTGATTGTGTGAGTGATTGTTCCTGCTGTATGCCGATTAGATTTATACACTTTACTTTGTGGACGACTAGACCACTTATACTTCGACCGCTAACCAACTTGTTTCATAAGCCGAGTAAACCTGTTTCAGATTTGGGTTTTAAGACAACCTGACAGACTTTATGCCTGATTTTATTTTCAATTTCAAGTGTCTTGCTTAGTTCCTGCACATTAACCTGTTTGGAATTTGACTTAGTCAATTCTGGGTACGTTACTTTGACGTTAACCTAATTTCATTTCAGACTTAAGCTTTGCGTAGTCAATTTTGAGTACGTTGCTTCTGATGTTAACCCCGTTTTCACTTCAGACTTAAGTTTTGCTTAGTCAATTTTGGGTATGTTGCTTTGACTTTAACTCGTTTTCACTTCAGACTTAAGCTTTGTTTAGTCAATTTTGGGTATGTTGTTTTGACGTTAACCCCTTTTCATTTCAGACTTAAGCTTTGCTTAGTCAATTTTGGGTACGTTGTTTTGACGTTAACCCTTTTCATTTCAGATTTAAGCTTTGCCCAGTAAATTTTAGGTACGTTGGTTTGACGTTCACCCCTTTTCATTTTGGATTTAAGATTTTTGATTACAGGCCTCGTTAAAACCTTGCTTGTCAAAACCCTCCTTAAGAAAAAAGTTCAAGTCAAGAAAAGAGTACGTCGTACCTATTCTTGAAAACTAACTGTAATACAATTTCAAGTGGGTGGCATTCTATGTTTTGGGTATGAGTTTGCCACCCAACTCTTCAAGTTTGTATGCTATATTGTGGAAGGCATATACTATTCGAAAGTGTCCATCCCAGTTTGGCACCAGCTTGCCCTCCTGCTTATTCTTGCAGGCTTTTCCAACCTTTCTGCACACCAGATCGCCCCTTTGGAAGGCTCTTTCCCGCACTTGGGTGTTGTACCACTGAGCTGCTCTGAGCTTGGCTACTTCCTCTCAAATTCTAGCTTCTACATGGACCTCCTGCACCAAGTCTAACTCGGCTCGGAGGTTGTAATCGTTGCTTTGTTCATCAAAATTTGTTCTTTTCCACGATGCTTTCCCAAGTTCCACAAGTATCATGGCATCGGAACCGTATGAGTCGCTAAGGAGTTTCCCTTGTCGAAGTTTGGGGCATGCAATGGTACCCTCACAATATGCTCGGGATCTCCTTGGCCCACAAACCTTTCAATTCCCACATATGACTTTGTTGGCCGCCTCTGCTTGTCCATTTGTTTGGGGGTGCTCCACACTTGACACTAGGTGCTTCACGCCCATTTACTTTAGGAAATGTTCAAAATTGTTTTTCATGAACTACCTACAGTGTGTGGTAAACCATATCGGCAGATAACGTGCTTCCACAAAAAGTTTTGCACCTGGCGAGCTATGATGGTAGCAATCAGCTCGGCCTCTATCCACTTGGTGAAGTAGTCAATAGCGACTATGAGGAACTTCACTTGCCCTTTTGCTAATGGGAATGGGTCTAAGATATCCATACCCCACCTGCTAAAATGCCATAGGGTCACCGTCTGATGGATTTCCTCTGGGGGTGCATTGAAAATGGGCCTGTATTTCTAACACTCCCGACACTTGTCAATGTATGCTCGGGCGTCTTGTTTGATCGTTGGTCAGTAGTATCCTGCCCTTAGAACTCGTACTACCATGGACCTTGCACAAAGTGCATCTCGCAAATTCCTCGGTGTAGTTCAAATAAGGCATAATTGGCCTGGATGGGTTCCAAACATTTCAACAAGGCGAAAGAGAAACCTCTTCGGAAGAGCTCACCATTGATGACCGTATTAGATGCGGCTTGTCTTCTCACCTCTTTTGCCTCCGTTTGGTCCTCAACAATGTGTCGTTGATCAAGAAGTTTAAGATAGGGGTCATCCAGCTTCCCCTATTGATTTGGATCTCAAACACATCCTCATGATCCCAACTAGGCGTGTTCAAAACTTCTTGAATCAACGTTCTGTATTGCCTTGCCATCTTAGTGCTCGCCAGTTTGGACAAAACATATGCTCGGTCTTTGTCGGCTCTTAGTACATGTGTGATGCTAACCTCATTGAACTAGAGGACCAGGTTCCTAAAAATGTTGTAATACTTCTGAAGTAGAGGCTCTCGAGCCTGGTATTCTCCGTTCATCTGACCTGTAACCAACTGCGAGTCAGTTTGGCATTTGAGGCTCCGGACTCCCAGATATTTCGGTAGTCTCAACCCTGCTATTTGAGCTTCGTATTCGGCCTGGTTGTTGGAAGTCTCAAACTCAAACCGAATAGACTGCTCTACTGCTATCTCACCGAGTCCTTCCAGAATGATTCAAGCACCACTACACTTCTTGTTGTAGGAACCATCCACGTTGAGTAGCTAAAACATTTTTTGTTCCGCTACTCGGGCTAACTTGGCAAAAAATTTGTCAAAAATTGGGCTTTCATTGGACCTCGTGATTCATATCGGAGGTCGAATCCCGAAAGTTCCACAGCCCATGCTATCATTCTCCCTACCAATTCAAGTTTTTGCAAAATCTACTTTATGAGGTAGTTGGTCTTCACCGTCATGTTGTGGCTATGGAAATAGTGGCGTAACCTTCTGGCGGAAAATACCAAAGCGAGCACCAGCTTTTCAATTACCTGGTATCCCTCTTCAACCGGTTGGAGGGTCCTGCTTGTAAAGTACACAGAGCTTTGCTTCTTGCCTTCTCCATATACCTGGGCTAATGACCAACTGAGCCACGACCAAGTACACTAGTAACAGGGCCTCGACCAAGTACACTAGTAACAGGGCCTGGGATGGTGGGCTAACCAGCACAGGTAGGGCAGAAAGGTCTTTTTTTTATGTTGGTGAACATCTCTTCGTAGACCTCGTCCCACACAAAGGCTTTTGCCCCCTTGAGTATCCTGAAAAACGACTTTGCCTTCTCGGCCAGTTTTGGTAGGAAACCGGAGAGGGCAGCGAGCTTATCGTTTAGTTGTTGAACTTCCTTCAAGCACGTCGGACTCCTCATGCTCAAAATGGCCTCACACTTCTCGGGGTTGAGGCACAAATCATGCCTCCTAACCCTTATGAAGACAGGTTCCAAGTCGGCCTTGTGTTACTCATCCTTCGCAGACTTGACCACCATGTCATCAACATATACTTCTATGGTTTTGCCCAACAAGTCATGGAAGATCTTGTCCATTAGTCTCTGGTAAGTGGCTTCTACGTTTTTAAGGCCAAAGGGTATTACTTGGTAACAATAGTTCGACCTTTCGATCATGAATGTCATTTTGTCCTCGTCTGAGGGATACATGCGAATCTGATTGTATCCCAAATAGCCATCTAAAAAGCTTAACATCTCGTACTCCGACCGATCAATACTCAGGAGAGGATAAGTGTCCTTTGGGCAAACCCTATTCATATTTGTGTAGTCTACGCACATTCGCCATTTTTCGTGGGACTTTTTCACCATCACCACATTTGCAAGCCATGTGATATAGATAACTTCTTTGATGAATCCTGCTTGGTGAGCTGGGCTACCTCCACTTCTACTGTTGCTCGTCGCTCCTCCCGAGCTTCCTTTTACTTTGTGCTATAGGTCGTGCTTGTGGGAGTAGTGCCAACTTATAACACATGAAGTCAAGGTTGATGTCAGACATGTTAGTTGGGCTCCACACAAAAAGATCCGAGTTGGCCACAGCACTCGTTCTACTTCGCCCCTTACAAGTCTCTGGGCATTACTGCCCAACCGAGTAACTTGATGAGGGCAAGAATTGAGTTGAGCCGCCGTCATTGGCTCGTCAAACATGGGGCAGCCTTCCTGAATTTCTTCCGAGGGTCAAGGACAACCTCGTCTTCGCCTTCAACAACGGCTTCGTTGTTGGTCGTCATCTCCTCAGGCTCTTGCTTCACCGCCAACTCCATATTGTTGCATTCGGCCAGGGGTGCTTGGAGCTCCCCAGTTTGGGTTGTGTGCTTTCCTATTGTTTTTAGTGAGTAGGGGTTAACCTTCAGACTCTGCGTGTAACACAGTCGTGCCTCCTTCGGGTCTGCCTTCACCATAATGATGGTTCCAATCAGCGTAGGAAACTTCATTGCTATGTGGGGGTGGAAACCATTACGCCAAGCTGGTTAAGCGTGTGTCGCCCTATAAGCATATTATAGGACGTGTCTACCTCCACCAAGATATAACGGACAGTTAGGGTCTTGTAGGACTGTCTGACTCCAAAGGTTGTCAACAAATCTACAAATCCTCTGGCATTGACTCTCTGACATGCGAACCCCAACAACGGCTTTATGTATGACTGAATTGTGGACTCAAGCACATTAAGTTTCTGGAACGTTGACCAGTAGAGTACGTCGGCCGAACTGCCCTGGTCAATTAAAATTTTGTGCACCCTCTAATTGGCAATGGTGGTGGTCACTACCACTGGGTTGTCTTGGGATCATTGATTGAGAAATCCGTGTCTGAGAAAATGATGGGTTGTTGTAAGCGAGATGGTAGGTAACTCATCGAGTTAATACTCCTGTAGTGCCTCTTCTCGAAAGAGCTAGACGGTCCGTCCCCTGCAAAACGTCCTGCAATCGTGCTAACCGTACCAAATTGAATATGGAATTCGTCCACTGACTTTCAATGGTGTTCGGATGGGGTTGGCCGATTCCTACAGAGCCAAACTGAATCTCTACCATGTTCACGGATCTTGCAACCGTGTTGGGATGTCGTTGAGCGGCTTCGTTTTCTATTTTAGCTCTAGGCTTTCTAGTCCTGTCCTCTTCGGGTCTGGCACTGCCTCGACCCTAACCTCTGCCGCCATGGAAACGTCCTCCATGTCCACCGCGAGCACCAAAGTTCCTAGGTCCTTCCCTGTGTGCCTGACCCCTATGGACGAAGCATGCCAAGGCTTCAAACTGGATGATTTCTTCAATGAGATCCCGTACCTTGGTGCATTCCTTGGTGTTGTGCCCAATGTTCTAATGGTAGCCGCACTTGAGTGTGGGGTCGACTCTTGGCTGAGGTCGTCCCGGGCGAGGGAGACAGATGAGCTTCAAGGTGCAAGCTTCCTGCAAGACGGCCTCCCGAGTGGCATTCAAGGGAATATAGCGTTCATACCTTCCTGGTTTGACCCTTTTATGGAATAGAGAGCTTTCTCCTGTGGTATGTGGTTGGAACTTCCGCTTCTTGGCGTCTGCGTTCTCCTCAATGCTCATGTATCTGGTTGCCCTAGCCCTTAGGTTGTCCATGTTTGGGGGGTGGATCTACATAAAGTGAATCTAGGAACGGACTAGGCTTCAACCCGACCAAGAGCGTGTGCCTTGTCACGGTCGGGTGGAGGTCAGGTATCGACAGAGTCACCTTTGTGAATCGTGACTATGTTTATAGACCTTGTCCTTGTAAACAAAATATTTCCCCATAATCATATGAGACGTTAGGAATCATGAATTGCCATTATACCGTATAAATGAGTGGTATCAGTTACAATAAGGTATTAAGTGATAATTACTAAGAACTAGACCATAATGGATTCAGGTGAATCTGATACAACATCAAAAGTAGAATATGAAATAATTGCATAGACTTTGAAATTTCAAGTCTTCACAAAATTTATATAAAGGCAAATTAAACTTCTTTTTTCCATGCTTTTGGTAAAATGCCACGATTTTATGTACACTCTTTCTCAATATATTTTTTTCCTTTTGTTATGCAACTGTCAGAAAGAGTTAATGTTGATTAATATATTCAAGTACCTGGGGACAGAGCTTGGTATTTTAATTTATGAATTTCAATACTAGAGGTATCAGGTTGAATGATTTTTATTTGCACAAAATGGTAATTAAGAAAGATGATGTTAACGGTATGATCAAGAGTGTATAAGAAGGAGATCAATGCAATTCAATCCCAAGATCTTCATTAAATTCCATCAATTCATTTGTTATTTACTCTATTTCAACGTCTCAATATTCACTCAACTCCAATATATTTTCATTACATATGTTTTAATTCACAATACTTGAGACAATTTAAATTCTCAATTATAAATTTCGTTCCTTGTGGATACGATACTCTTATTTATTTTCTATATTACTTGAGTACTTAGTACACTTGTTGAACAAAAAGAGTAACATCATTCCATTGTGTGGGTTCGGCTCTTGTCTCATTCTTGTTTAGTCTCTCCGGTGTTTCTCTCTCAATTTTCTTAACAAGTAGTATTAGAGTCGATGGTTTGTGGTAGTGATCGGCTAAGACGAGAACAATTCTGGTGTTTGAGAATGCTTTCGCTCGAGGGGGAGTGTACCAATGTGGAAGAGGGATTCTCACTTGAGGGAGAGATTGTTGGTTAATCAAGCGTGAGTCTAATTCCCACATTGAGTAAAAATGATAAAGTTGAGCAACATATAAAAAAGAAGACCCACAAACCTAATGTCTTGAGGTTTGGGTTGAAGATGGTGTCATTCCCTTGTTTGGGTTTAACTTAGTTCTCATTCTTGTTTGTCTCCCTAGTATTTCTCCCCTCGATTTTTCCAGCAATATTGGCCTTCTTTATGTTCCATGTTGCATTTGGTTCCTAGAACTTGAGGTTTGGTGTGAAAGAACGAAGATGCAATGGAGTTACCATTTTTGGAATTGAGATGGAGATATACTTGAATTCGTAAAGTGAGGTTAGGACAACACTTAGGAAGAAGTATAGAAAAATGTCTCTTGTAAGACTTATCAAGAGATAACCTTGATAAATTTAGAAGTGCTTAAAATAATTTGGTAAGAATTCAATATATTTATCAAAGTTATATGTTAAACCCTAAGCTAACCATAACCCTAACCCTAACTTGTCTTAGAAGTTTCTCAAAATTCCCCTAAATGAGAGGTTGACAAGTGTCAAGCTAGGAATGGAGAGGATCCAATTCATTGAGAAAATGCCATGTGGCAAGGAGGCGTGAGAAGCATGGCAAGTGATGCTTATTTATCTCCCGTGTGTGCTAACCCCATCATGCATGGCAAGTTAGGGTTTTTGACCTAGGAGATGCCTTCTCTCTCTTAAGGTTAGGGTTTGTCATCTACAAACTTTAACCAAATTACAAGGCTCAAAATTAAAACCGTACACTACCTCAACCTTAAATACAAGGCCCAAAATATTATTCTACATGGCCCAAATAAAAGGTTCAAAATAAATTATACACTACTCTATATAATTTTTACAAGTATAGTTCTTATAAGCTTAACGCTCCAATATTTCTAGAGTGATATTATTCGAAGTTGAGCTTAGGGCCAAGTGTCTTATTGGAGACCCACTCAATCCCAATTAAGCCAAAACGCTTAATAAGATCTTGATTAAGTCTCTAACTCAGTAACCTCTTTATTTTTGTTACAGTCTTGAAAATAGTTCTCCATCAAATCGTCTCTCTTGAAAAAGATTTATCCTTAGATCTTATATTATGTCTAGCGATTGTAGACTCCATTTATTCACTTCATCATTTTTTGCTAGAATGAAATATCCATCTAAACAAGACGAAAAATGGGAGTGAAATGAATTTAAAGCAAAATAAAGACGACTAAAGAAATAATGCCTTTTTTTTTAAAGAATTATTATTAGAATCATGAAAGACATATTTTTGTTACTTTGTCACTGCTTCATGCAATGCCATGACTCCTAAAAGAGAATTTCAAAATGTTTTAAAAAAAATTAAAATTTTTACCTTTTTGTGAATAAGAGTTAAAAAGCATATAAACCCTCTTCTCTAACCCTTTTAATGGGTTAGAAGATTATGTCTACAATGACATCAAATTTAGAATATGAAACAATTGCATAGAATTTGAAATTTCAAGTCTTCACAAAATTTATATAAAGGCAAATTGAATTTTTTTTTCATGCTTTTGGTAAAATGCCTTGGTTTTATGTACACTCTTTCTTATATAGTTCTGTCCTCTTGTATCAATTATTTTATGGGTTTTTTTTTTTTTCTGTTG
>Ga0209700_103407_pt1 | contig 30554 bp, 15 predicted proteins | sample SiratroredBW_FD_187528 | JGI IMG/M metagenome (GOLD analysis project Ga0209700, IMG submission 187528) | Root nodule microbial communities of legume samples collected from California, USA - Siratro red BW (SPAdes) (version 2) | ecosystem: Host-associated > Plants > Roots > Nodule | place: USA...
TATATATATATTACTATATTACTGGCACTATTAAACTAAACACAAACATTTCATAAGATCCTCATTATATACCTTTTTTTTGCTATATCTTTCATCTTCTTCACTAGAGTCTTGAAATTCTTCTACTTCTTTTGGCCTATACTCTTCGTCATGCTCTTCATCTCTTTTCTTTCCCTTCTTGTTTTTGGTATTTTGAATTGAAGCTTTCAAAGAATAAACCGTATGATATAATCCCAAAGCCTCTAATCTTGCTTGATTTTCTGCAATTCTTTGTAATCTTTGTTCTTCATAGCTAGACATGTTTTGCTCTTAGAAAAACAATTATATATTTTCTATTAATCTTTTCACTTACATTTGAGATAAAAAGATAACAAACAAATAATCAAAATTTGTTACAAATGGTCAAATAAAAATGAGTATCAATGCTAAAAGAACACATCCCTCCCCATCTCAATGGTGATATTTCTCATTAAGAAGTGATCACAAAGCATTTGACAAAACAATTAATGATACCATTGACTACATAGGAAAAAGACATTCGCAACATAAATGTATATATTCATCCTATACTGCTTTATCTGCAAAAAAATATAGCCCACCTTGCTTGCTTGCTTCCCTATGAACCAGGAATATTATAATATAAGCATACCTATTCTTTGACATATTATAGAATTTTTGTTGGAATTTCCATGACAATAGATATATATATATATATATATATATGTATATATATATATGTATGTATATATATGTATGTATGTATGTATGTATATGTATGTATGTATATATATATATATATGTATGTATGTATGTATATGTATGTATGTATGTATGTATATGTATGTATGTATGTATGTATGCATATATATGTATGTATGTATATATATGTATGTATGTATGTATATATATGACTGGTCTGAAAAATAAAATCAAACTAGGTGTACATATAATCTAATCTGATTGCAACTTACAGATTGTGCAAACTAGACGATGAATTAGAAAATAGAAACCAACAGTAATACATATATAATAATAATAATAATAATAATAATAATAATAATAATAATAATAATAATAATAGGAAAGAAAAGGAGAGGAACAAACCTGATGTATTACATATTCAAATTTTTTTGCTCCATTGAGTGATATAATGAAAACTTATATAAACAAGGTTCTTAAGCTCTTCATTAAAGCAAAGAGAAAAATGACTAAAGAAAGAAAGCAACGTCTCTTTGCTAAGAAGCAATCTTGTAACCAAATCTACAAGTAAAATATAGAAGTGCTATAATAATAATCTAAACAAATCTCAATAGCCAACAACTTTATATAACGCCACTATTTTCATCTATTTTGTAGATACTATTTGTCACATATCCAATGTTGTTAAAATTGCGAGTATACTCGCATACTCGTATGAGTCGACGAGTTTTGAGAGAAGAACGAAGTAAATCGGAAGGAAACTCGTTCATTGAGCAGATCGGAACGAGTCACCGTGTCAGCTAGTTGGAACAGAGAATCGCCCGTCGTTCCGAGTCACTTGCTCGCGTCGCTTGCGGTCGTTGTTTGCTGACGTTTTTGTGATTGTTGCTCCGTCGACGTCGCTGGTCACGGTCGCTGCTTGCTCAGCATCACCGTCGCCGCTTGCTCGCAGTCATCGACGGTCATTCGCAGTTGGCGCTTGCTCGCGTGCGGTCGTCGGGCTCGGGCATCTTCCCTGCCCTATAGTGGCTGTTGTGTTTTGGGTGACGGCTGCGCTTGCGAATTAGGTTACTTAAAAAACAACAGCCTCTTTCCCCTTTTCTAAAGGCCCAGGCCCAACATAAAAAACCTTTTCATTTAGGGTTATTAAAAACTAACTGCGACAAAAATTAACACTAACTCCTTCACAGTAAAGTTTATTCCCGCTTTCCTCTTTTCTAAAGGCCCAACATAAAAAGCCCTTTCATTTAGGGTTATTAAAACCTAACAGTGCCAAAAATTAACACTAACTCCTTCACAGTAAATTTCATTCCTGTTCCCCACTATCTCTTTTGTTAAATAGTAAATTTCATTCCTGCTCTCCACTATCTCTCGTTCGTTGTCAAATAGTAAATTTCATTCCCACTCTCCACTATTCTATCATTCGCCATTAAAGAGTAAATTTTCTCTGATTTCATTTTTGCTCGCTTCCGCCACCGCTACTCGCTGCTGCCGCCACCACCTCTGCCACCGCTGCTCTCTTCCGCCGCTGCTGACTGCCGCTGCTCTATTTGTTACCGGTGTGTTCAATTTACCGTATATTTATTTTTTTCGTTAGATGCTGTCATACCATATTTAATATATAAGTATATTTATATTTAAAGGATAAATGGCATCAAATGGAAAAGGAAGTGGAAGAACTGATCTAGCATGGAATCATTGTATTTCTATTGATGGGAAAGCAAGAAATGTCAAGTGTAAATACTGTGAGAAGGTATTAACTAGAGGAATCTATGGATTGAAACATCATCTAGCAGGAACTTCAAAAGATGTTAGAGCATGCATAGCAGTTCCTGAAGATGTTAAATAAATTATGTTGGATATGGTTTCTGTGCTGCAACAAAATTTGATTAAAAAGTCAATAGCTGAAGAATCTTTATGGGAGAGCAATATGGGTGATTCAACAGAGAATCCTAGAAAAAGATTCTTTCAAGAAGAAAGTGAGGGATCATCAAGTATTTTCAAGAGGAGGGGCACTCAAACTACAATTAATTCGATCTTCAAGAAAAGTGAAAGAGAGGAAGCATGCCAAGAAATTGCTCTGTTTTTCTACAATAATGCTATACCATTTAATGTAGCAAAGAGTGAAGAATTCATAAGAATGCTTGAGTTGGTTGCTAAACATGGTCCTGGATTTAAACCACCATCATACCATGAAATTAGAGTGAAATATTTGAAACAACAGGTTGAAAAGACAAGTTCAGTTTTGGAAGAACATAAACTATATTGGAAGAAGAATGGGTGCACAATAATGACAGACGGATGGACAGATAGGAGGAGAAGGACTATACTTAATTTTCTAGTCAATAGTCCAAAGGGAACTGTTTTTTTGAAGTCTATTGATGCATCTGACATATGCAAGACAGCTGACAAAATTTTCAGGATGATGGATGATGTTGTTGAAGAGGTTGGGGAAGAGAATGTCATCCAAGTTGTAACTGATAATGCTGCAAATTACAAGGCAGCTGGAGAATTGTTGATGCAAAAGAGAAAAAAATTATATTGGACACCTTGTGCAGCCCACTGTATTGATTTAATGTTGGAAGATTTTGAGAAGAAAATACCACTTCACCATGACACAATAGCCAATGGTAAGAAAATCACAACTTACATCTATTCAAGAACTGGTCTTATTTCATTGTTGTACAAATATACTAAAGGGGACAGATTTGATTAGACCAGCACTTACTCGCTTTGCCACTTCTTATTTGACTTTGGGATGCTTGAATGATAACAAAGGATCACTTATTAGGATGTTCACATATGAGGAGTGGCAATCTAGTCAATTTGTCAAAACTAGAGATGAAGGGTTTGATATTGGATAAGGGATTTTGGAAAAATATCTTAATTTGCTTGAGGGGTGTTATGCCCCTAATTAAGGTCTTGCGCATGGTTGATTCAAATGAGAAACCAACCATGGGATTTATATATGAAGAAATGGATCTTGCTACAGAAAAGATACAAAGTCTTTTCAATGGAGTTAGTAAAAGGTAATAATAATTAATTACCTTTCACTTATATTTGGTTTCCTAATTTGTTTTTTATTAAAACCATATACTTTGTTTAGAGATTAATTTATTTGTTTTTATATTATTTAGCTACACTCCTCTTTGGGAAATCATTGATAGAAGATGGGACGATCAATTGCATAGGCCGTTACATGCTGCAGGCAATTACTTTAATCCCATGTTGCACTATGGTCCTGAGTATAAAGTTGATTATAAGGTGAAACGTGAAATGTATGATTGCTTGGAGAGGTTGGTGGGAGACATTGATGAGATGAGTAAGATTGATGAGCGGATTGAGAGTTTTAAGAGCAAATATGGATTTTTTGGTAGTCCAATAGCTCAACGGGCACTCAAAACCAAAACTCCAACATAATGGTGGGAATCATATGGTGATGAACATCCAGAGTTACAAAGGTTTGCAATTAGAATGTTGAGTTTGACTTGTAGTTCATCCGGTTGTGAGCGTAATTGGAGCGCTTTTGAGAGGGTAAGACTTTTAATTTATGATATGAACTTGATTTTATAATTATTTTTTAGATGTGTTAATTAATTTTATAATTATTTAGGTCCACACCAAGAAAAGAAATCGCTTACTGCAAAATACCATGAATGATGTGGTATTTGTGATGGCTAATTCAAGATTGCAAAAGAAAAAAGAAGTTAGGAAAACAAAAGATTATAACATTGATGATCTTGCTTTTGATGATGAATGGACTGTGGAGACATTGAAGCAAATTCAAATTCAAATGCTTTAGATGAAGACATCTTAATTGAAGTTGGAGAAAATGAAGTTGAAGAAGCTTGTAGTAAGGGTGGTGTTACTACACCTATAGATGATTTGGAGGTTCCTCCAATTGCTGGAAATGATGAAGACCATGGAGATGACCTAAATGAAAATGAGGATCATATGGGAGAGGAAGATGATTATCCTGAGTTTAATATGAAGGATTTCCTTGAATAATTTGTTTGTATTGAATAATTATGGATTTATTATTTTATGCATGAACATTTAATGAATGAATTATGAAACTATTTTTAGTTGTGTATGAGTTATTTTTATTATTTTTCATTGATACACATGCTTATGAATATAACTTTTCATATACTAATAACTCTTATGAGTCGAGTTACGATCCTCGAGTTACGAGTTTTCATCCCCCTTTCCGATCCTCTTACGAGTTACGAGTTTGACAACATTGCACATATCATAACATAAGATTTTATAATAACAAATCAGAAAATTTCTAATGATCAACAAATATGTATAACACCTGTCTTTGATCTCTCCTTTTTATAGCACATATCTTTTATCTATCCTTTTTAGATAACATATCAAAATACAAAACTAGATAACAAAAAGATATTAGGACACAAATTGCGAATTCAATTATCAGCACAATTAAATAGTGCAATCTTGACAAATCAGAATATTTTCTATTTATTTATTTATTACTCAGATTAACCTTGTAGACAAAACCGTGAAGATTGTTGGAATTAGATGAAGCATCAGAACAAAAATATTATTTTATGTTATGGTTGATAACGAAGTGGGAAGTTTAAAGCAAGCCTTGGAAGGTAAATTTGTGGAGCCAGGCCACGTGGTGACCCCATAAGAAATCCTAAAGTTTTGTCAAGAAGAAAGAATATTCATATATACTGTTTAAAATTGAGCAAATTGAGCAAAAAGAAGTTACAGTATGCATAATTTGTGCATATATACTGTTTACAATTATCAACAGGACAACAACAAAGTTTTTAGCTCCAAATGAAATAACAAGATACTGTTTAGCTTAGTTAGAAATTAAAGCTTTAAGAAAAAAAAATTCTCTGTACAAACAATATTATTTTGTATTGAAATGAACTTAACATGACGTATACAAATCTGGTATATTCTTAATATGAATAGATCTGGCCTAGTCCCCCAACCAAGCTTAATATTTCGAATCTGTTACAGTTAATGGTAGTTTCAATAAACATAAGGATAAAGCTAAATGCTACCACTATTTCAGTCTATACTTACAATCAGTATCTATTGACTTTATTGCTTGGTAATATCTGCACAATAGCAATAAAAAGATACCTGGATCGAACCATCTCCTATACCACCAACAATGCATTTACCATCACGATCCCTGCACATGTGCTGACAGGAACTTTTCCGGATCTTGCAAGATTTGGTTTAATGACCTATCTGCACCAAAAACAAAGCAAAATAAAGGATTTTAAAATTGCAAAAAGGACTTGCGTTGATGGAAGATTAGAAAGAGGACTTGCGTGTGTTTAGGGTTTGGTATGAGTCCATCCTACAGAAAAACATCAGAGCTGGTGAAATCGACAAAGCGCTCGTCGTCCTGGACCGTCTGATCGAACTCAAGCCGGAGGAACTGGAGTACCCGTTCGTGAAGGCGCACCTGCGGCTGCTCAACGGGCACAAACTCGCTGCGAAGGGGTTTGAGGACTTGCTTCAGAGGGACCCGTTCCACGTGGAGACGTATCGATGCCTGCTAATGCTAATTTCGGAGACGAAGGCGCTGACCGCAGAGCTTCTGAAGAAAATAAAAATCTGTCCCTATACCTGTACTATACCCCGGAGGCACACGTCTTCAAGGCTGACATTCCAGGACTGAAGAAGGAGGAAGTGAAGGTAGAAATCGAAGATGATAGGGTTCTTCAGATAAGCGGAGAGAGGAATGTTGAGAAGGAAGATAAGAATGACAAGTGGCATCGCGTGGAACGTAGCAGCAGGACGTTCATGAGGAGGTTCAGATTGCCGAAGAATGCAAAAATGAATGAAGTGAAGGCTTCTATGGAAAATGGTGTTCTTAGTCTCACTGTTCCCAAGGAAGAGGTCAAGAAGCCTGATGTGAAGTCCATTGAAATTTCTGGTTAAGTTTACTTTGTTACTTTGTGGAAAATCTGATGTTATGTTTGCTTAGTATCATGTGTGATATTGATGCTATAAAGATGGTGTAAAATACAAGTAACTATATTGTTATTGAGAAATAAAATTTTATTTTGATAACTTCTGTTTGTGAGGAATAGTTTTTAATTTAATTTTCAAATAGCACTGACTTAATGTAAGAGGTTAACAGTTATCTGGTGATGGTTTGGTATTGAGTTTCATTAGCAGCAAATAATAGTCGAAACAAAAAATAATGTAGTGTGCTCTACAAGAACGGGCTGCCTATTGCACTAACATGTGATGGAATGAACTTAAAGATTAACTATTGACAGAGCAATATGAATTTAGGGTAATATGTTGATTTGTTACATATCACCGCGGTTCCGTGTCAACTGGGATGGTATCCTTCCAGTAAAATAATTTAAATATTCTTATTTTATCATCACGGTTCTCACATCAACTGCGGTGATATTGTTCTACTTAATTTTAAAAATATTACCGCATTATTTTTAAATGCGATTCTTTCTTAACTGTCGTGATATTCTATTGTGAAATGTGTTTTTTCTACTAGTGAGTATCCTTTAGGATTATCTTATAAAGTTTACATATATATTTATGAATAATTTGATATATTTATGAATAATTTGATGACAAAATATAAATTAATTAGAATGTGAATTAAATTATAATAAGTTAATTAGTTGATTGTTATATAAACAATTTGGTTATTAAGTAATTTGTATGAAATTAAGATAAATACTAAGATAGATATCTTTCACCTTATATCTTAACATTTTAGAAGTTATAGATTTATGATATTCTTTGAATGCTTTTGGTGAATTATAGTAAATTCATTTAATTTTAAGTAAGGTGAGAATTTATAATCAATCATAATTAAAAATAATAATGTATATTAAAAAAATTGTTTATACAAAATAACTTTTATATATATATATATATTCAAAATCTTCATGATGTTATAATAACCGTTAACCATTCGGAAAAAAAATATGATTCTTGAAAAGAATTTTAGAATACTTATCATCAAAATTTTTTACACATAAATTAATATTTATTAAGTTACATATACAAAAAGTTCATTGTAACATATATTGTGAAATAAAGTGTATCGGATGAGAGTTATTTAAAGCACTATTATGATATAATATTTTTTTATATATTAAAATGGATAATTTGTGTTTATATGTCACATTTTTTTTTTAAAGTCGAATGATGAGGAATAATTTCGTAATAACATAAAATTTTTAATTAAAATTATAATTACATTATCCATTTCATTGGAAGAAGATAAAATGAAAATTGTGTGACAAATTTTAATAGAAGAAAATAAATGTTTATTCTCGTAATTTTTGAAAAATTTACATCAAAATAGTACTTTAATCCAAACTAATAAAGAAAAAGAATTTTATGAAAAATAAATAAGTTTTGACACAGTTTAGAAAAAGAAAACAAAAAGTCAATTTAATAATTATTTTTAAAATATTTTTAATATCCATGCATGTATTTATATATTTAAAGTTAAACAAAATAACTTTTAATATTCTCATTCTGAAATACAACTAAACTTATTAAAGTTTTTTTAGTTAAAACATTATTTCTAATACAACTTTTTGAACATTTATTTCTTTTCACTTAAATTCTATCACATGATATCAATTTTATTTTAATTTTTTTCAATTAAAATAAAACTAAAAAATTTAATATTATTTTTAAAAATCACCTTCTCATTATACAACTTTTTTAAAAGAAATAGAAGTACATAAATGAGATTTATCTATTTTTATAAATAAAAAATATTCATTCTAATAAATAGTAAAATTATTTAGACTAGAATAGTAGTTTAATCCATAAGAGTTATAGTCACGAAACGATGAAAAAGGTGAAATGGGCTCACAACTACTTCACAGGTTTGAGTTGTGAATTGTGACAGCTAAGTCTTTCTCATGCACTTTCATTTACCATTACTCTTCTCTGTTATATTTTTCTCATTTTCATGTACACTGTTATCAAATTTGTTATTTATTTGGATTAGGTGAGTTTGGAAAATAAAAGAATAGAAGAAAAATAAAATGAGATGAGATTGTTGTTAGTGAGAGAAAGTAAATAGAAATAGTAAAATAAAAGTTATATTTTAATAATATATTAAAATAAATTATTTTATTTTATATCAAAGCTTAAATAATTAATTTTATATATTTTTAATAATAATTTTAATTATTTATTTATAAAATATAAATATTAATAAAAATTAACCATATTAAAAGTTTAATTTATTGAATAAAATTGTTTACTATAAGTAAATATAATATTTATAAATAACTAATTATCTTAAATGTAACTGATTATCCCGTAATTATTTAGAGTTATGTGCATAATTGATTATAAGATTAACTATAATCAGTTGTATGTAAATTTTCATCGCATTCTTTAGTAGCTTGTGATGAAAAAGTTACTAACTTTTTATTCTCAATTTTCATGTTTATTTATTTTTTCTTTTCACAATCTTCTTGTATACTACATCTCAATCTTTTTATCTGCTGAACCAAACAGGAGGTAAATCGTTACTGATAACCTGATTTAAATTAAAATATAAATATATCATATATACATATATTTAATATGATTTAAAAAAATTACTTTTTATTTTGATTTTTATGATAATATATATTAATATATGAAATAATAAATAAAGTTAAAAAATGTGAGTTGATGGTTTAAATTTTAAAATATTATTACGATAATTAATTAACATAAAAATAATATTCTTAAATATAACCCAAATATGCAAATAAATAAATAAATAAATATCACTTTCATAAAAACAAATACATATATATATATATATAGAGAGAGAGAGAAAATTTAACTCAAATTAGGTCAACGAAGTTTTTAATTGATTTGGTAATTAAACCGATTAGCTTGAGTTAAATTAAAGCAAATACATTCTCAATTTAATCATCAAACTAATGTGGTTCACCATCTAATCTTATTCGAAATGACCTAATTGATACAAATCTTACTCAAATAAACGAATGAGTATTAGCTTTGTTTAAATTAATATAAGTTTCACAAGTATATTTTGACTTTTTTAATCCATTAGTATATTTTTATTTTTTATTTTCTTTAATAGTATTTTTTATTTTTTTGTTTTCTTCAATAACACTCTTTATTCTTTAATTTCTGAAATAACACTTTTTTGTTTTATTTTTTTATTTTTTATTTATTTTTATTGAAATAACATTCTTTTGTTGACTTTTTTACTTCATTAATATCTCTTTATTTTTTTACGGTTAAATAAAAATCTTTTACTTTTTTATTTTTTATTTTTTTATATAGTCAGTATATTAATTATGATTATTATTTTTGTTTTATTTTTTTCTTTTTCATTTCTTTTTTATGATTTTGTGATTGCATTTTATTATAATAATTTAATGGTTGTATTTTTGTAATAAAATTGGTATTAGAAGAAAAAATTATAATAACTTATAAAATTGTTATTTGAATTAAAATTTGTATTTTTCATTTGTTAAAAATATATCTAAATAATTAATAGCAAAAATAAAATAAAATTTTTGAAGTATTTTTGTAAATTAGTTAAATGGTTTTAAAATTTTAAATAAAATTTAATTTATTTGTGAATTGCTTTTAGATGTTATGTTTATTACTTAAAAATTGTTAATTATTAAAATGATGTAATACACGTTGAACATAAAGAAGAAAATAAATGACAATCATATATTCACTAAATAGTTTAGTTAATGATACACAAAATATTTTGTGTGAAATGAAACATACATTTTATCTTTATCAAAACTCAAAGTTTATTTTTATCAAAAAAATCAATTACATCTTTATCGAAAATCAAATTTCGTATTTATAAAAATGAAATGACATCTTTAATAAAATATCAAATTTTATCTCTATCAAAAACCAAATTCTATCTTTATCAAAAATCGAAATTTATCTTTTCAAAAGTCAAATTTTATCTTTATCAAAATTTTATTTGATTTTTGCCATTAATTATTTAGATATTTTTTTAACAAACTAAAAATACAAAATTTAATTCAAAGAACAATTTTATAATTTATTATACTTTTTTCTTTCAATATCAATTTTAATATAAAAATAGAATCACAAAATTATTATAATTTATTTTAATATAATTTATTAATCCAAATGGAAATTTATTATAAAATATAAAATAAAATAATTTATCATTTTTTCCTATTATAATTAATTAGTTAAAAAACCTATAAAATATTTCATTTTATTTTCTTTGTATTTTTTTAAATTTTAATTTAATTATTTTTATATTATTTTTTATCTTAATTTTAATAAACTAATAATCATAATTTTTAATAACTATTAAAAAAAGAATTCTATTATGGAAAAAAAATGTATTATTTAAGAAATTATAGAATAAAGAGTGCTATTAAAGAAAATAAAAAATACTATTGAGAGAATGAAAAATAAAAAGATATTAGCGAAGTCAAAATTGACCATAATAATGCATATCACAATATACTTTTAAGGCCAACGTGATCATTAATTATAAAAAATATAAAATAAGAATTAAATGATTGTATAAATTTATTAGATGTCAAAATATTATTATTTTAACCTAAATTTATGTATACGATAATTATAAATATAAGTATATATAAAATAATATTTTAATTTCTTTTATATATATTATCATATAAATTAATATTAGAAAATTATTTACATAATTAATGTTTCTTAAAATTATTGAAAAAGTATATAAATTTTTAAATTACTACTATGATGCAAATAGTTTTTTAATATCTATTTAAATACCAAAATTATTTTTATATTTTAATTAGCATTATAATTTATACATACTCCTTTAATAACTTTGGGATGAAATGATCAGTCATGAATGTGCAATGTGCAGAAAAAAAAAATCAATAAAAACCCCAATTAACGGGACAATCATTTAAGAAATAATATCTCTGTACAATTATAAGTTAAGTTTCTCACTATTCCACTCTAGGTATAAATTTGCAAAAGGCTAGTTCATTATAGACTTTAGGTTATTTTAGAAGGATACAAATAATTTTTTTATCTCTTATTTAACTTTATTTTGTTTAAGTGGCTTCTTCAAATATCTTTTAAATTGATTTTTCAGTTAGTTTTTATTTATTTTTTATTTTTTATTTTTTATATTAACAATATCAAATTTAGTTGATGTATTATATAGTTCATCTATGGCATTTCTTAAAATTTATTAAATGTTACTAAATTAATCATTTTTAGTCTAATAATGATGGAAGGGACGAATTTGTTTTAAGAGATACTTTCAAATATTAAATTATTTTTTCCAAAATCAGGAGACCAATCTGAAGTACAGAATTAAGTTGGGGACCAAAATTTGGTTATATTTTAGTCTTTAAGAAAATAGATAAATAAGTTAAAACAATTGTGTGAAGGGATTCATTGAACTTTCAAAACCCCTCTTCCTGTGCATTCACATGAAGAAATGATGAGTACAAAAAGTCTGAAATTTTGGACAATTGTAAGCATAACATAATCAAGTTGCTTAATAATGGTCAAGTTTTGAGATAAGATTAGAAAGTTGTGGAAAAGTGGTTCAATTCAACAAACACATCAATTTACTTTGCTTAAGGGTGACTTAATGGGTTGACACATCATTTTGTTTTAGAATTTTCAATAATGTAAAATCCAAAATTTCGGAAGAGTTTGAGAATTAGTTAAAATTATTAATCGATTCTAAACAAATTAATAAAATATTTTTATACGAGATATACTATAGTTATATATTATAATATATTTTAATATAAATATATATTTAGTAAGATACAGATTTACTCAATTTAATTAGTAGTCAAGAATAACATGTTAATCCATTATCTTAACCGGAACAATAAATATTCCCACTGTAATAAACCATTACATGTTTTTTCACCTTAAACACAATAACAGGTGTTACTTTTTAAAATCCAATTTTTTTATAGGTTTGCTATTTAAACTAGAAAATTCAATTTATTAAGTTTAAAATGAGATTAAAGTTCCAAAACATACCTCAAATTAAAAGTTTTTAAATTTGTCTAGATTACATTAATTGACCTTTTTTATATGTTTAACGAGCAAATCACAATATATAAATATATATAAATTTAGTTGGAGTTTGTTGTTTTTATATGTTTAATGAGCAAATCACAATATACAAATGTATATAAATTTAGTTGCAGGTTTCTTGTGTATATGGGATAAAATTGTATTTTAGACTACAAGGTTATTTATGAAAAATGTATTTTTAGGTGTAGAAGGAATATGAAGGAAAGAAGGAAGGAAATTGTTATAGAAAGTGTTTATTCATTTTGTAAGAATGAGAAAAAAAAAGGTGCTACAAAAAGGGTTAGTAGAATTGGAGAAGAGGAGGAGATGTGAAATTTGGTGTGTGGTGGGTGATTTTAACTATGTTAAGAGGAAAGAATAAAGAGTTTGGAATGGTGCAAAGAGTTTGAAGGGAGAGAGATGGATGAATTTAACAAGTTTATATAAGGGCTTGGAGTAGAGGATATACCTATGGTGGGATGTCGGTTCGGAAGTAATAAACCTAATGGAAGTGAGAAAAGTAGAATAGATAGAATGCTAGTGTCTAGAATGTAGATATTTGGATCGGGAGTATGCAATGTAATATCTGTTATTATTTAAAGACGAAAATGTTGATTGTGGTCAAAACCTTTTAAGATGTTGAAGCGTTGATTGGATGATAAAGGATTTTGTAGGTTAGTTGAACATAAGTGTCTCAACGGGAAAAATATAAGAAACAAAAGGTTATATCCTAAAATAGAAATTGAAAAATCTTAAATTGAAAATGAAATAGTGGAACAATAAGAAGTTTTGGAATATAGAGGTGAATGTACGAAGGGTGGTGGATAAGATGATTGAATTAGTCACTAAAAAAGAAGAGTTAGGTCTTCAATAACATGAGAAGTGACATAAAGGAGTTTAACAAAAAAAAAATTGAGAATTAAAAATGGCAAGTGATTTATGCTTTAGGCAAAAGATGAAGATAAGGTGATCGGAGGAAGGTGATAATAACTCAATTTTTTCATGCATTTTTAAATTGGAAAACGAGTAAAAATATGTTGAGAGGTATTTTTTTTTAACGGCGAAGAATTAAATTAATAAGGATATTCCAACTCTTATAAAAAAAAGAAAATCCCTTTCCCTTACAAAAATATGATAATTCAAAAAACCAAAAACCCGTTACAATGAAATAAATATAATCATAACCTATTTCAATCAATCATACTAACTGACAAGTAAAACCTAAACAAAGAATTACATTGCAGAAAAACACAATTACAAAGCAAGAATAAGTGACCATCTTTTAAGAATAGTGCTGATAGATCCATTTCCTGACTAGAAGACACATGGTGCAGAGTAAAGCATAAACACTGGTAGCTGATTCCAGAAGGATAATCCAACCTCACCTACAAATATATGCTGAGAGGTGTGGTTAATTAAAATGCATGAGAGCAATAATCCTCTAAGGTTAAACAAGGTGTGGTTATTGAAAATGCATGGGATCAATAACCTTCTAAGGTTAAGAAAGAGGTGAAAAAGTGTTTTAAGAACGTATTTGAAAAGAAGTGATTACGTTCAGATAGATAATGTTAGATTCTACAGAATAACAAATATGGAAAATAAGCACATGATAACTAAGTTTACAAAGGACAAGGTTAAAAGGGCATTGTGGGGTTATAGTTCAAACAAGAGTCCTAACCTTGATGGGTTAGGTTTCAAGTTCTTAAAGTAGTTTTGGAGCATTATGGGAGAGAATTTTATAAATTTTCTAGATTAATTTCATACAAAGGACAAATTGCCAATAGGAGAAAACCCTTCATTTATTACTCTTATCCTTTCCCTAAGGTGGAAAACTCTAGATCACTAGAAGAATATAAACATATTTCCTTAGTTGGTTGTGTTTATATGGTGGTATCTAAGATCTTAGCTAGGAGGATGAAGGTTGTTTTATCAAAGCTGATTTACCAAAATCATAGTACGTTTGTGGGAAAAGGTTGATCACGAATGAAATGGTGGAAGAAGTTAAGTATAAGAGAAAATAGTATTTAGTATTTAAAGTCAGCTACAAAAAGGTAGAGCAACTGTTGACAAGAAAATATACCCAGGCTTTAAAGAGATAAGGTAGAATTTAGTATTCTTCAATCGGCAAATGATACAATTTTCTAGGAAGAGACTTCTTTGCAAAACATAGAGTCTTTCTTTAAGACTATTCTTAGAACTTATGAAATGGAATCATGATTAAAATCAAATTTCAAAAAAGTGTATATGAGGCTTTTGGGATTAGCTATAATGCGGTCAGAAAGATGGCAGAAAAATTAAACTATGGAATCATGAACTTCTCTTTGACTTACTTAGGGTTGCCTATAGGTTTTAACCAAATGAGAGGAATCAACTTGAAAACATGTTTCGAACAAATTTAAGAAGAAACTTGGGAGTTGGAAGAGGAAGATAGTGTCTCTGCTGGGAGATTATGTACTCTAACAGTTGTGCCATCAACAATTTGATTATTTTATTTATCCTTTATAGTACACCTAAAATAGTGGTAAGGAAATTAGTTAAGATACATGGTAGGTATATGTGGGGAGCGTGTTCTAAGGGGAGCAAGAGACATTGGGTAAAATTAAAGAATTTATAATGTGAGCCTCAATAAGGCATTATTAGGAAAATGGAAGTGTGTTTTCTGTAGAAATAGAATTCAACTTGGTCTAAGGTCTTCAAGTCCAAGTATGGATGGGAATCAAAACTTTAGAAAAGCATTTACATGGTGGAAGGATATAAAGAAAGCATGTGGTGAAAAAAGACAACATGGATGGTTTGATGAGAACATTATAAGGAAGATTGGTAATGAGAGTAAGGTAAGTTTCTAGAGATATGGATGGAATAACAACATAGGCTTTTGAGCACTGAACTTCATAGATTATTTATAATACTAGAATAGAAATTGAGTACTATTAAAGAAATGGGATTTGAGAAGAATGAATACTGAGATGGAGGTTTAGTTGGAAAAGAGAGATGTTTGTCTAGGAGAAGGAGCAGTTAAGTAGGCTCAAGGAGATTCTTATAGAAGTGTGAATTGAAGTACAGGTGCAAGATGAGTGAAAATGGAAAGCTAAAATAGTGGTCAGTATATTGTACATTTTAGATATTTCGATCTATTTGGGACACCATGAGTCATCATGATAATGTATATAAATAAATATGAAAAGCTAAGATACCACCAAAGATAAGATTTTTCGTTTGGAGAATGCTTAGAAACATGCTACCAACTAAAGATTAGCTATGTAAAAAAATATTCTCCAGAAAAATGCAGATTAAACTATCTCATGTGTATTGAGGAGTATGAAATTATAACTCGATTATTATTTAGATGATAAATTTTGAATAATAATTTTAATTTGAGTTTAAGTTTATTATATTCATATAAGCAATACATGTTATATATAATCTGTCATTTTATTTTACATTGTACACCATGTAAGAAAATAAACCTATAAACAATGGAAGAATAGGTGTAACATTAGTTGCGAAATTTTTTAAATAAACCAAAAATAACACAGAAAGCAAAATAAAAATAACAATAATAATCATTTGGTATTATTATGTCATGCAAAGATTGCTATCTGTTCCTAAAAGAGATAGAAACTCTTCTATGAGTTACTTAGAAGCACTTACAAATATAGTTATACAAACAAACTATTACTAGAAGACTAACTAACTAATAATATATCTAATCCAATAAATAATATTGATAACGAACACACTCTATTAGATATTAACTATGAGACTGCAAATACTCTCATCTAGAAGTTCAATACACAATATACTAAACTTTCCTTAAATTAATTTAGTTTGTACTACAATTTATTTCAATTTTATATTCTATAGTCTTAATTTAAATGATAAAACAATAAATATATACACGTTTTTAATTAATTTTAAATCAAATCAATAAATTTTAGTAAGTTGTATCAATAGCTTTAATCAACAACATAAATAATCTTTATATATATACATATATATATATATATATATATATATATATATATATAATAGAGGAAATTTGTTTCATGCATAATGGTTAGGGTGTTCATCAGTACACACACGGTCATGCTTAAGAACGATTTTTGCTTGTTTAAGTTTTCTTAAATGTTTCTAACCTTTTATCATTAGTTTACATAAAGTAGAGTAAACTACGATGACAATCTCCAATATTTTATCAAATTACACTTATACTTCCTATTCTTCTCATCGTTACAATGGTAAGCCCTCCTATCAGAAATTGTAAATATAATGTTTTTAAAAATTTAAAATGTATATGTATAAAGTAAAAATGGACTAATATAATGTTTTTAAAACAAGTGGAAAGATTGTTAACATTTAGAAAAATGCTAAAATCCTAAGAAAATTTTCGTGAATGGGAATGTAATTTACTAAAGTAAATGTTACGTCTTATTGGTCGTGTTTTGTATAACTCCATAATAATTTCCCCTTAAATTGTTTGGTCACTTCATGAAACTTGAAGAAATATTTGGTACCTATTTCTTTCTTAAACATATCAAATCAAGTTCACTGTCATTTCAATGCCATTGGCTAGTGCTTGGACCAGCCTTCTGGCTTTTGAACCTACCCTGTGACCACATGTTGTGATAAACAACTCAGCATTGTTTTTTACACCTATGCCAATAGTCAAATTTTGAAATTGATAACAATTGTTCTGAGATTGTTTGCTAGCAGACAAATATGAAGAGAGAAGCTTGTGGATGGCACGCAACTCGCAAAGATCTTGCGTGTATATATGTCATGGTTGATGTTACGCGTCTAGACAGGTTTCATAATAGTTTAATCAAACACGTTTAATAATAGACCAGAGTTGATTCATTAAGCTGTGACCGTAAAATTCAAGGAATATGTTGAGAAGAGTTCATTTTGATAAGTTTTTCTCTTAAGGTTATTATAATAAGATAAAAATGTTCATAAGAAAGTCATAAATTACTTCTAAATATTTTGAGGTTTAAATATGTTCTAAACATTTTGTTGGAATGAAAGGCAATAACTGAAATTAAATTCCGTATATTGTAAGGATGTAAAATCAACATTGCTATATGTGCAAGAACAAAAACACAGGTGTTGGATGGAGACCAAAATCAGTTATGACAAATATTACAGAGATTTAAAACGATTATTTTCTTACAGAGAATAAAGGTAAAAATATATAAATTAGCAGAGACCTTAAACATATTTAAGTCAAAGTTTTTTCTAAACACTTCCTAATTAATTAAAAAAAATCTGTATAATCAAATAGTTGTAGATTTGTAGAGTTGTGGTAAGCACTGCTCATATTCCATTTATGCAAGAACATCTTCACTAACGTGACAGTGTCCTTGTAGGCACGTTGATTTTGAATCTGTGCGTTAATTTGCAATCTGTGCTGAAAGCTGGTCTTCTGTGATCAGTTCCTCGTTGTTTACAAATCCATCTAAATTTTAATAAAAATCTCATTTGACAAACTGAGTTTGCAAAAGCAACCCTCCCTCTCCTTCCATTTCAAATTGAGATTTTGAATTAAGACATCTCAAATTACAAATGAACTCAACTGGAATTCAAAGAAAAGGCTTTTTTAATTTTACTTTTTGAATGGTCAGTGGAGATCTCCTGACTGAACCAAACATACCCTAGATCATCAAGGACCAAAGGGACATTTCACTTTCCCCAAATTGCAACATTCAAGTAAAGGGGCAATATTTGAAGTGCATATTTGAACACTACTTACAAATTACAATAACCAATCAAGTAAAAGGAGATAGAAACGGTCCACAAGAACAAACAGGGATTTAACTGAATGTAAATGCTATTAACAAACATGATGTAAGGGTTTTAGAACTTATCTATGCATACACCATCTCTTGTAACCTCATATGCTTCCCTACTCCTTGTTTTCTTCATGCCAGCTGTCACATAAAGCTTCGATCCCTCTGACAAAATGGTTGTCACTTTCACCCAGATCAACACTTTTGTCTTTACTCCTTCTATCTCTGCCAGCTTCCCTTTCTCCAGATAACCGGTCACAGTGGTGAAGAAACGCAAGACTGATGAATCCTTGTAGCCTACTTCACATATCTGAGGAATGTAAACAATGAGCTTCCCAGTCTCTTCATTGAATTCATAGTTTGTTGCATCACGAGGAAAAATTCCTATTGGTAGATCATACTCCTTTAGCAACTCTGGTAATGGCTTTTGCATCTTTCCTGTAACGTGATTTCTGTGAGAGCTCAAACGTGATGTCAGTTAAAATAAAAACGGGAAATGAGGGGATGAAATTCTAATTTGATTAGCTTTCCTCAAGTATTATGATAAAAGTAAATCAATGTGGCAAAGGGTTCATAAGGGTTTTAGCATGTTGTCAAAAATCCATGAAAGTGGGATGGCAAACCCAAATATACCCAATAAATAATTAGGAATGCATTAAGACTCAATAAGCATGCAATTTTTCAACTTATGAAATAATGATTGGATAGAAAGATTGTATGCAACCTGAATTACTGATTTCAAATACAAATTTCATTTTGATCGGTTGTAAATTTCTGCAATAATGATATTTTCGGTATTTTTATGTGGCCCTCAAGGAAGTAAGACATCTGTGGGTACTTTATAAATACTAACAGTAATATGTCAAATAGTACCCTTAGATTTTAAATCATGTGCTCGAGTAATGAAACATTCAAGACGTGGAGAAATAAGGCAGAAGTATTGGTGGTTTTACATCATTAATGTTTTAGAGCATTTCTGTTATCCAGATTATAGAAGTAAAGATAGTAGACCATATAACCAAAACTATAGAAGGAAAGGTTAATGCAACATACTGCAAAAGAGGTAATCAAGTGGAAACAGGAAGGAAATTATTAATGTAAACCGAGTGTAAGGCACTCAACACAGCTGGAGAGAAAAATTGACTAGTATGGATATAGAAAGGAGAGGTGAAAAATAGGAGGTTAAGAGCGAGGGTATATGCAGGGTGTCTTGGTTACACTGTTACCCATTACCAGTTTCAGTTCTCTGTCTTCCATGTTCGAGTAACTGATAGATTAGAAACACAAACCTTTGATTTTGTTGACCAACCATTTGGTTCCCCCTTCAATACTGTTTGACAATGACTGACCATCAAAAGAAAATGTGTCAATAAAGAAATTAATCAAGCAATGATAATTCTTCGTAAACAATTGTCATATTCTAGCAGTAGCAGAAACATTTTTATTCACATACGAGAGGGTACATTATTTCTTACAAGATGAGATTTGTAACAGAGATGATGATGGATTATCTAAATTTCTTTCAATTTACCAGAATGCAGGTAAATCGAACTTAAACTCTTAATGCTTGCACCTTTCCCCACTATTCATCTCAAACAAGCACGAATAATTATATGCTTAGTCAACAACCGTTAAGGTATTAATCAACCAAGACATTAGCCTTTAGTGAGTTAAAATCTTTCAAGCACATGACAGTTAAAACTCATTTTAACCATATTCTATGATAATTATACACATTCTAACCAAAAAACATATTATTTGGCTATAATGTGACATCACTTAGTATGATCAATCAAAGTAAGAGAATTGTTTTACATGTCTCATCTATCTACGTCTTAAATTGATCCTTGAAACATGTTCTCACAAAATTGTATCGCCTTGGACAGCCAAATAACAGCTTCTCCACCTTCCATTGTACATTCTCAACACAAATTTCCCAACTAAGCATTCAAACTCTATATTCCTATGCTGAAATGATCAATCATCATTTAGCAAAGCAATACCCAACACCTTCAATTTCCCACTGTAGTTATTACAATTCATACCCAACAAAAATTGATCAAATGTAACCTACCAGCAGGGTTCCAATTTCCACATGCACAAATCCAAAATCCTAATATTTGTCACATTTTTTTCAAATAAATGGATGATCACATAAAAGATCAACAACAACAACAATTCATGTTATACTTGAATTCAGGAAAAAAATTCCCATTTGACCATGATGAAAAAAAAGAGAAATTTTGAAAGAAGAAGGAAAAGGGGTGGAGAGGGAGGGTACATTGATGTCGTCACCCACGGAATTGAGCTGGCTGGTGGCTTTCTGGTTGAACCAATAGGATCCGACCTTGTTGAATACCTGATCCATTTCGATCAACAACGTTAGATTTCGATCCCAAAGGAACTTTTTTCTCTCTCTATCTCTCTCTCTTCTTCCTTCGGATAAAGAGAAAGAAAGAGAAAACACACAAACGTGATGGAGAAGAACAACTTTTCGGAGTTTTTCGTCACACTCGATAACTATTTATTTATTATTTATCACCTCTTTTGGTTTTAATAATCTCAATTATTAATTCATTTTGTTCTTATTTCATTTGTCGTATTTGAATATATATATATATATATATTATCTCAAAGTTATTTGTCACTCTAAAATAGTAATTCTCTTTAATAATATTAGCAAAAACATAAACCTTATACTTATATTTATATTTTGAAAATTTTGAAAAAAAATTAAGTTACATTAGATATTATAATTACAAATTTATAAAAAACGAATTTTTGAAATATATTTTAATTTATTTTATATATGTGATTGATGTAAAAAATATTCAAAAAATAAAAAAATAAAAGTTAAAAGAACGATTACATGAAAGTTGGTGTTTATCTATCTTATTCATGGAAAAAGTAATTATAAAGAGAGATTTAGAAAAGAAATTGCGTATATCAAATACTAGAATCCCATATTATGTACTGTTAAATATTACAGTCCTATGTGAAAAACATAATTATATTTAAAGGTGATTTTAGAAAAAAAATTATTACACCAACTAATTATATTACAGACTACATGTGGAAAAATAATTACATTTCAAGGTGATTTTAGAGAAAAATTATATACATCAACTAATAATGTTACAAATATGTGAAAAATAATTATATTTAAAAGTAATTTTGAAAAAAAAAATTGAATGCACCTACTGATAAAATCTTTATTATATATTATTATAGGTTATTAAAAATTTGATAAATTAACACAAAATTGCAATAAGTGTTTATAATATATATGACGAACTTGATGACTTGGTTGTGCTTAATAAAAGTTTTTTTTTTAAATAAACTAGATTACGCTTTTAAAGTGGAATAAAATTAAGATGTTTAAAAAAAACAATTGGTCAAATAAAAATATGAAACCATAATTTCTTGAAAGAGATATTTGAATAACAATCACGGGACAAAAATTTAGTTCAGGCAAGAAAAATAAAAATTAATTATAAATATAAGATGCATTATTAATTATTATTTAATAAGTATAAGATGCTTTTAAAGAGGACATACAAGTCTATTTTTGAGAAAAAAGAACACCAATTAATTTAAAAAATTTATAATATATTAAATAATTAAATATAATTTTTCTAGATAAGAAAATAATTTATTATTTTATATATAGGTTTTTTTATAATAGCACCGGAGATCTAAATTTAGAAAAAGTTCCTAATTTTATATTGTGTTACATATAGATAGATTTGAAACTTTTATTAATCATTATTAGTTCAATATGTGTTGCTTGTGGACTTGTGTTATTTAATTATGGATAATATTTTTATATTTTGACTATAGAATATTTTATAGAACTTTTTAAATTTTAAAGTGAATTAATCTAATTATATAATGGTTGAAACATAAAATCAATCATTTAAAATAAGAGTATATTTGGTAAACAATTACTTTATTTCAAGCAAAGATGTAATTAATTATTTGTAAGATGTTTTCAATAAAATATCATGAAGTCAATATCTTAAACTAATTTTGTTGGACACAAGATTTATTCTATCATTGAATTATAAAAGTTGTGAAATAATTAAAATAATTTACTTTTAATGAGAAATTAAATTTATTACAATGTTAAAGTTTTTATATTATTAATGAATTAAAATTATTTAATTTCAAAATAATTATGATAAAAATATACAATAAGACTATTCATAACAATTGTAGCAAAATTATAAATATAGTTCATTCATTTATTTTGACTATATCTTTTAGTCACAGGCTTTATACTTGAGAGATGTAATATTAGATGGTGCTTGTTGTAGATCCACTTGCATCTTACAATTCTTTCAAATTTAAATAGTTTCATCAAAATTCAAGTTTTATTCTTCAAAAAGAGATTAATATTTCCTAGGTAAAAACCAACATCCATGTTGTGAAAATTACCAAACAAGTTCACGAGAAAACACAAAAATATCTACTACATATGCACTACATGGACAAGAACAAGAATAAAGGACCAAGAAGGAAGAAAACCAAATACATAAGAGTTTAACTTTGATAAAATTGTTAATGAACTTTAATAGAAAATAGATAAAATATATAAGAAGGGAGAATTGAATTTTTTATTTAAGATTTTCAAATTTTGTTTACAAAGCTTCATCCGATAAATGTTAGAAAACATAGTTTATATTTGACAAATGCATTGTCAAGCAAGTTTTCTTAAGAATAACGTCTCATGAAGAATCGTTTGGCACAATTTCAAGTTTAACGAACACATTATCAAAAATGTTTTTTAAAATTTTCCTTTTTGCAAAACTCTCATTCTTTAATTAGTTATTGATTATTGACATGTAATATAAAAAGATAAGAGATTTATATAATATATTTTTATATTGGTTTGTCTAAAAATCTAGACTATGTCTAGTTCTTGATTAACATGATCAAATTCCACTAACATAGATTAAAGATTCAAGGTATAAGACAAGTATTATTTAGACTTATCAGCTTCTGGCTAAACATCAAGTATCATTTGGGCCCAACCACTCTTGGCTAAACACAAAGTATTGTTTGGCACACAACCACTCCTAGTTAAGATCGAAAATTCTTTGGAACACAACCACTCCTAATTAAGATCAAGTATTCTTTGGAACACAATCGTTCCTATCTAAGCAACTGGGTATTCTTTAAATTGAGGCACTCTTGACTAAACAACTTTGTTCATGCAAAGGTTGTGATCTAAATAATAATAGGTTTTGCTCACTAAAAGAGGGTAATGTTCTAATACAGATACAAGAAGATATTCACTCTTTTAGATTGCTAACAAACATACTAGTTTTCTTGCTCACAAACTAAAAGCTAAAGGAATGCTTGAGAACATAAGAGCATTAAGAGCTTTTTCATAAGCGTTGTTGTCAGTCTTTCTTCATCACAAAGGTATTCTTTATATACATGTTGAGAAGAAAAGAGTTATTGCAAATCCTTATAGAGTTATTGTGAGGTCTTATGTATTTCTTCTTCGTATTGCATCTGTCCATGTTCAAGCACGTAGATGTATTAAATGCTCTTCATGCAACATTAAATGTGTGTGGCTTCTTGACGTAACTTTCTGGTACACAACATTGAAGACAAAATGCTTGCATCTATGGTGACTCGATGCTTATAAATTCATGTTTTATACTTTGTTGTTGCAAACTTCATTAAGAACAAGCTATTCTTCCTCCCATGTTTACAAAAAAAAAACAACAAAAATTACAACTCAAATGTTACTTTCTCAAGAATAGTGAAAGTTCGCTCATACTTAAAAACTCTTAATTGTATCATGCATTAACAACATAAGTAATAATTAACTTCTTATGAACCACGTTGTGTATACACAATAGAATATGTAACATGTGAAACATGTGTTTCACACTTAATCTAAGACAAAGAAAACACATAGGACACTCTATATAAAGTAGATGCAACTAGTTGTAAAAGATATTTTTTCTCGTAAATGAGTCTTCAAGATGTGCTTAATCAAATGAGATATTCTTTACTAGTACATGAGAAGCTATTACTAAACATTCTTAATCGAACAAACTTTAGTAATCTACATTAGATGCTTACACTAAATGACCCACAAAGAGTAAACACAAACAATCTTATGCAACAAAACAATGAATTTTATTGAACCAATTTTCAACAAATCACCACCTTAGTTCAAGACAAATTTACTAAGAGAGAATAACTTCAATTGCTACTAAGCCCATCACATGATTAATCACTAATCAACAAGATTACATCCAAACAAAATAAATAACACACTAAATAGGAAAACTTCTATAATCATGTTATGGAATTTATGATTTTTTGAGACCTTTATCACCTTCACAAATCCTTGAGAAATCACCTATCTTACAAAATATAGTTTAATATCAAAGTGCTTCACACTTTCATGGTAGACTTTGTTTTTAGGCAACTATGTGGCATTGTTGTTATCACAATAGATTATGACGACTTGATTTTGCAGCCTTAACTTTTTTACTAGACCCCTCAACCACATGACTTCCTTCACCACTTTTGTCAGGGTAATCCAACTTCAATTGTCGACAAAGCCAATGCCTTTTATAGATTAACCTACCATTTTATGGTTATGGCATATGCAATACAAATGACTTATGAGATATTTTATGGTGTCCAAACACCCAAAATACAAATCCTTCAATGGGAGCATCTTTAGTGTCTTTAGCCCCATGTCTAGCTCCACATTAACTAGAACTCTTCTAAGTGACCTCTTTAAGTATTTGATGATCCACTTAAGAGTTTGACAATGAGGTCTCCCAAAAATTGACAATGAACTCTTCTAGTGACCTTCTTGAATATCTATTACTTATTGATCAATAACCCAAGATTTCGATCAAAAAAGGATCTCTCTCTTAACAAAAGTTTTTTTTAATAAACTAGGTTATGTTTTAAAAGCAGAATAAAATTGAGATATTTTGGAAAGAAAATTGGTTTAACAAAAATATGAAACTACAAAGTTTGAATTAGAATGAGAATGAAAAGGGAAAGATAGGAGGAGGGAAAAAGAGAGTGAAAAGTGAAATTGTTTGGATTGAGAAAGATTTAGTAAAAATATATGAAAAGTTTGTAGTAGATGTGATTTATGAGACTAAAAAAAAATTAAGATTAATTGTGTTATATAATGAATTACTAATATGCTTTTGGTTTAATTTATTGAAAATGATATTAAATTCAAATAATGAATAGTTATAAATAATTAGTTTATATAATGCACAACAATATTAGGATAACTTTATTCAATTTTTTAATTATATATATTATGTATAAAAATATTGAATTGGATAAGAGTGAAATATTTTTCAATATAAAAAAAATAAAGGTGAAGTATAAAATTTTTAATATGTGAAATTGGATTTAGAATTTAAATTTAAATATATTTTTTATAAAAAAAGTAATACGTGACTGAAATCAATATACCAAGAATGAAAATCAACTAAGGTAGGAATCAAATTGAAGTAAGAATAAAAACAATCCAGGGTTCATTACAAATATTGAAGAAAAAGATATAAACCTATATAAAAAAAACTACATATATAAATAAAACACAGTACTATCCCATATTGTCAGTAAGTTCTTGAATGTTGTCTCAATTGCATCAATTCTTTAATGGACATGTTATATATCATTACAAAGTTCCTAAGATATGGTATTCAAACTTAGCTGCAATCATTGCATTCCTTGTAACAAGTCAAATTCACAAGAAGAGAATATGTATTGTGTATTAAAAATTTCTGAAAACTTCGTAAATCATTTATGAACACGAATAGACAAAGTTCATACTTGTCAAAGTTGTTACGACATTAGATAATCTACTATCCATTAAATGGTCCCATGATGAAAGACTATGATTTTTATAATAACAAATACTATAATATAAATTAAAGGATATAACAAAGCTCACTTATGTACAGAAACTAAAGAATTAATTAATAAGCAACATTCAGTTCAAATTTAATAGACAATCATGCAAAGAGAAATGCATCAAATGATATTTTGATGATACACTGATAGAAGATCTCAACAAAATGGACAAATCAATAGTGTAAAGTCATATTAGAGGAATGCTAGTAGAATACATCAGATATAACATGCAAAGCAAAATACATCAAATGATCCGGTCAATCTTCATGACAGACAAAACCAACATTGACATTAAACATACCACACAAAGTGATCAATGTTCTTCGTTCTCGCGATAAATGATTTATCTTGATAGGGACTTTTCTAAACTTAATACTTACACTCTATGATTGCTCTCTAACATTTTCAAAGAATTTCAAAACTTGTTTTGAAATTATTAATCCATAATTAAAATAAAAAATATGTTGATTAGATTATGATAATAAGTCTTCATTTCCCGAGCACATAAATTAGTGTATTATGTTGTTGAATGAGTTTCAAGAATTTATTTTTGAAATTACTGGATTTTACTTAAGTCTGATTTGCTTCAACGTTTAAAATTATACAGACCGAGAAAGTTTTTGAAAATAGATTAGCATAATAATTTCTAAAATAGAAAGCTTTTATACTTTAAAAGATTATATTCGTGCATTTAAATAAATTGATTTTGATTGACTCAGGTACTTGGATATAAATTACTATCACATTCAAATTATTTCCAGAAAGATTAAAAATATTAATGACACACAAAATATATTTAGCCATATGGAGCTAGCTTTACTTCAAAGGTGGAAGGTTGCTTCAAGGCTGGTTTGTGCATTCACTCTTGATGAAAATGGAATAAGTTAATGGCTTTCTTTTAATAATACACATTTCAAAATCGCTGAAATTGAAAGGCAGTTTTGCTCTTCTCCTTCTAGTGAAACTACTTTCTCTTAAATGGGGCCTAAATTACCATGCACGTAAACATTTATCCTTATCTCGTAAATGCCATTTAATATCTATTGACACCTTTTAATTGTTAAGTAGATGAAGGGATGAAATGAAGTCTGTTTTAATCCTGCACAATCTCAACAAACTTACCAGTATACATAGGATGAAATTGTCTAACCAACACTAATCATCTCTGAAATCTACTAAATTTAATTTTGACTTAATAAAGTCAAATTGTTCAATAGGAAGTGCCCCAATGAAGATGTCATCTCATTGTGTCTTAACAAATTTTAATTAGAAAATACTTTTTTACATAATAAAAAGTAAGTGATATTTCACTTCTATATATTTTGCCTTTCAATGTTTCTTAGATAAATTAATTGCATTAATGTTATCACAATATACAAGTATATTGTTTTGGATATCAGAGTAATCTTCTAACTCATACTTGACCCATAAAATTTGAGAGCAACAACTTGCTACTAAGATATATTATGCTTTAGTCGTAGATAGGACAATATAGTTTTTCTTCTTGCTTGACAAAGATATAAGACATAGTTCAAGGAATTGGTATCATCTACTCGTGTTCTTTCTCTTGACCCTATCTCCAACATAGTATGTGTCACATAATCTTTCTAATATGAATTAACATTTTTTTAAATACAAATACAAATTAGTTGACCTCACAAGAAGCCGTAGATCCTTTTTGTAGTTCTCAAATGAAACTCTCACTAGTAGAAAAATGGTCTTTATCGTCGGTTCTGAGAGATCTTTATCATTGGGTCCCAAACCGACGTTGACCCAGGAGACATTGAAAATGACGTCGGTTAAACAATTGACGTGGTGAAGATCATCACCACGTCAGTTAAGACCAGGAAACTGATGTGGTGCTTCACTCTATGACATCGGTTGGAAGCCCCACAACCGACGTAATAGGGTTGTTTTAAAAAAAAAAACAGAAAAAACAAATTCAAAATTTTCCAAAATCGCTTTGATAAATCTCCAATACATACAAACAACAACCACAACAATTTCCAGAATGTTTTGACAAGTATAAATAGATGAAATAGTAGGCTAAAATCTAAAAAATTGAAAAAAAAATACAAAAAAATTAAAAAAAATAGGGTAAACGATAAAATTTTGGAAAAAAAAATTGTCGAATCTCCTTTGGGTGTGGCCGAGGAGCTTCATTACGCAATTTCAAGAAACTTTCATTTTTGGAGCGTCTCAATCCGAGCTTTCTATCAAAAGTTATGGCCATTTGAAGTTTTTTCGTCCAAAAATTTTTGAAACCTTAAATCTATGATACAAACATCCAGAAAGCATTCAAAACATACAAAGATAAGAAAACATACCTCTTGTAGATAGTGAGAACAAAACCAGTGAACGGAAATCAACCCAAACGAAATCTATCAAAACTAAAAAATGCAAAAATGGAGTGAATGAAACCACAAAAGACAATGAGAGATGGGGGAGAACAACACGCGAGGGAGAACACCACGTACCAGTGAAAATATGAGTAAGAAAGCGAGACAAAATGGAAGAGAGAATGCGTGAGAAAGAAAAAGGCAATGTGAGCAAGAGAGAATTGTGAAGCAGCGCGCATAAGAGTGAAAATGAGGGAGGGGGAGGCAAAATGTAAAAGTAAAAACAGTAAAGCTGAAAGCACCACGTCGATTCAGGGCTTCTAACTGACATGGTGCATGGCCTGAAATCCCCAATTTTAATTATGATGGCCCACCATGTCGGTTAGAAGCCCAGAACCGACATGGTGCAAACCCTAATTTCACTCAGCTTTTTCCGCAATTTACTCAACGTGACTATGGCGTCGGTTGGAGTCCCATAACCGACGTCATGGTTGGACACACCACGTCAGTTTGTAGCTCCTAACCGACATGGTGCCTATCCGTCATTTAAAAATTTTTAAATTTTAAATTTTTATCTTTTACTGATATATCCATGACGGTTGTTTTGTTTAACCGACGTTATGTACATATCACAATGTCGGTTTTAGTCTAACCGACATTATAAATGTTAATTTATTTACTAAAATGCCACCGTATTTTTGACAACAGCAATTTTTGGTTTAACCGACCTACAACGTAAAAGCCCTTTTTTTCTACTAATGTCTTTTGGATCTCATTGGAATTTTGAAAAAAAATAAACGTATAATATTAGGCCTAATGGAAGTAAGATATAATAGGAAGCCAATCATATATTTGTAGATCGTCTAATTTACCTTTTTACCATTTTCATCATTTCCAATAATTTTATATATATGCGTGGGAGTCTTCATAAGCTTTTTGTATCACAGGTAGAATTTTTTCAACATTTTCTTGATATAATTTTGTATGATGCTTTCTCTCGTTATTTGATCTGAAGTTCGAAAAGAATTTCAACTCTCTCATCTTTTTTGAATTATCTCTACATCAACTTAGAAATTTTTTTTATAAATGGATTCAATAGCACTAAAAATTATATTATCTACATGTACGATAATAAAATCTTTGGTGCGGTTTTTTATTAAGATTGTATCAATCTTTGCTCATTCAAAATATTTTTAAAGAAAAAAATGACCAATTTGTCAGATTTGACTTAAAAAAAGGCTTGTAGAAGACTATATATTACCTTTTTAAGTTCAAACACATGATTTGATTTAATTGCATCTTCAAAACGTGTAGGTTGAATAAGAAAATCCTTCTGTTCTATTTTATTTTATAAAAAGTTAAGTTAATTTGTAATAAATTAATATTACAAGAATATTTGCCTAATATTGTTAAATATTATGTGGTATTTGGTAATAAATATAACATAATTAATTGTGATGGAGGCTCACATGACAACATACATGAGACTTGCACATTTCTTGTGTACAGACAAGAAATTAATACTAACATGTGTTCTCTTTTATATCTGCCACCGCCAATCATGTGACGTTGCCCCCTATGCAACCATTGGATGTTTTAATGTTGACATTCATAGGTCCCTTAAAATAATCATACTTTTCCTAAATAAATTCATTGTCCTATCAACATTTTCTTCTTATAACTTCCACTATTTGTGATATTTCACGTACACACAAATATATATATATATATATATATATATATA
>Ga0209700_103408_pt1 | contig 30554 bp, 11 predicted proteins | sample SiratroredBW_FD_187528 | JGI IMG/M metagenome (GOLD analysis project Ga0209700, IMG submission 187528) | Root nodule microbial communities of legume samples collected from California, USA - Siratro red BW (SPAdes) (version 2) | ecosystem: Host-associated > Plants > Roots > Nodule | place: USA...
TTTTTTTTTTTTTGTGCATTTTTCTGACCCTAACCCAAAATACATATGCAAACCAGATTAACAGGTTTATCCATGGCTAAATTACATATAAAATGCAAAGGTGTTTTTATTTTTGGAATATGCGTAAAGATTGTTGTCTTATTTTAATTATATTTATTGTAATTTATTGTTTATTTTAATTCTTAGTTTAACTATTTGTATTTTCAAAATTTGTTTTGATTGTGTTATTTACCATTTATTTAAATATTGGGTGTTTTTTGTTTTTAGAAATTCACTGTTAATCTACATTTTCAAGTGATGATCCAATTTCAATTTATTGTTTATTTTTAATTGTGTAAAAGTTTTACATAAATTCAACACCACTTAATTAAGATTACATCTAATATTTAATGTTATTAACATATATCCATAATAAAATTATAATAGAGAACGATAGAAGATGAATCTCACAAAATATAAGAATTCATGGTTTGAACCATCCTCTCAAGATCCAAAATATAACACGCTATATTTTTCAAGAAATAAAATAATAGCTTATTTTAGTTTTTAAAATGTTTATCTTAGATAACAATAAATACTAACTAAGAAAACGTCATCACAATATTTAACTGAAAAATGAAAATAATTTTACAAAATTATTAACAAAAGAAATAAATAAAAGACTTTAAGAACTTAATCCTTACTTGAATATTTTTCGAAGACTGATATATTTCATATTTAAGATAAGGGAATTATTCATTCAATAAATATATATTTTTCAACATTAATTTAGCCGAAAAGTCCACCTATTTTACTACATCGAAGAGGCAACCTTTCTTGGTACATGTGTGTATATATATATTATTTATTTATTTATAAATAAATAAATAAATGTACAATTAACTAAATATATAAATATAAAATATAAATACTCAAATAGGTTCTTAGTTCTCCCTCTTCTCTCTTTCTCTGTGTCTCAAACCCAAAGAACACGGAGTTGGCGGCGACCCTTTCTCTCTCTGATTTCGATCATGGCAGCTGTTGCTCCTTCTTCTGACAGTATCCTTTTCTTGTTAAAGCCCTCTTTTTTCTATTTCGTTTCTCTGTTGCCCATTTCTTAAAGTTACAATATTTGTTCTTCAATTCTGTGCTATGCATGCAAGGTGTGTAATTCATTGATAAGGGCTTCTATCTAATTTTGTTTTTGTAATCAAAGTTATGCATCATTCTTTAGCTTTGAGAAGTTTAGGTTATGACTAAAACATACATGGTGGTCAATTGCTTTTTAGTCAAAACCCTTTTTTTTATTTTATTTTTTTTAAATTTCTTCCTTTTGTAAGCTACTTTATACAGAGTCTAGAGTGTGCAGACAAATCTCTTCTTAATAGTAAAAGCTCTAGTAAGAGTATATTAAGAGTCATGGTTTATCTAAGAAATTTTATTGTTCTGTATAATAATGTTTAGTTGCTCAATTTTTCTTCTTTTTTGTTCTATTGTGTTTTGCTGTTTATCATGGGTGTCTTTTGTCTCTTAATTTCTTGTGCTTGTGATATTAGATTAGAGGTAAATGGTTTCCTTTACCATAATGCGTAGAAACTGCAGATTTATTGCAAAATTTGACCCTGGATTCTGAGTCAAAAGCCATTGGAGTTACTGAGCCTGTGAAGAAGGTACTTCAACGCTTTCCAATTTACTGCTTCATTTCTTTTTTGTTGGTCAATGAAGTATCTATAGCACTAGATGTTTGGTGTGGTGCTATGTTGACTAATTATTGCAGTCTATTTGTGTGCAGAATGGACCTGGTTTTTCCAAGGGTGCAGCTAAAGGGATGGGGAAGCCGTTCAATCCAAATTCAAGCTTTGTTCCAAATGGATACCCTTCGGCATACTATTATGGAGGTAAGGTAAGCTGCTATGGCTTTTCAGGATAAATATGTTATTGACTGCACAATAGGGGTGTGGAGACTGTTCGAGAAATATGATAATGGTTATGTTTCAGGTTATGATGGGCAAGGTGATTGGAATGTTTATTCCAGATATATGAACCTTGATGGAGGGATGCCTCAGGTAAAAACCTTGTTCTCTGGTTCGCAGTCTTGATAATCATTGGTTGGATCATTTTGAGAATAATGTTGCCTAAGGTCCATTGGATGAGGGCCATCAAAATTTGTTACATGTTAGCTTTAAAATTAATTGATGTGGAACTTGTGCTAGCTGCTTCTTTATTTATGTGGTTATTTCTGAGAGTTCTAAACTGTGCTAGCCACCATCAAAGTTATGAGTGTGTTTGTTGTATCTGTTCTGAATTTAAATGATTGTTAAGGTAACAGATCATTGCATCTAACAATGTCGTTCTGTAGATTTCTTCTCAAAGTCCCATCTCGTGTCTTTGTAATTGTGTTTGGTTTTGTTTCTCATTTTTTATCATAAAATGTAGATAAAAAAAGCAAGGGAAGCTTTTAGCCATCCAATAAAGATTTTGTTTGTTTGATATAATGGCAGGGTATTTATGGAGACAACTGCCCTTATATGTATCATCAAGGTTATGGTTATACGCCGTATGGAGCATATGCACCGCCCAATTCCTCTTCTCCAATGATTCAACAAGATGGTCAGCATTATGTGCTGCAACAGTACCAATATCCATGTTCTTATTACAAAACTGCAGGTTCTGCTGATGTGTCATTTACTCCAAACAAAGTCACTGCTACACAAGGAGAAATATCAACTGCAGTTGATGCTGATTATGTTGTTTCATCAAATGTTACGAATAAGGGAAACACTATTAACATGGCCAATAGTGATTTTACAAATAAAAATGGGTTAAAGTCATTTTTAACGAGTTCCCAGCATACAACTTTGCATTCTAGTGATTCTTATCAAGGGACTAGCTTGCCACCTTATGCCCCTTTGTCAGGATATCAGGGCCCAAGAATGAGTACCCATGGTACACAATTGCCAGTCCCATCAGATGTGTCCTTGATATCTGATAGACAGTCCAAACATGGAGCCAAGGTTGGTTTATCTTCATCAATGGCACCTGTCAAAGATTTTACTTCTCAAAGGAATCAAGGACTTCTTCAGCAACTCCCACCATTTGCGGTATGTTGAAATAGTGGTCCCTTTTCGCGAGTGCTATATTCCATGCGGACTAAGTGAGCTTTAATTAATTGGGTTCTTTTTCTCTGTTAAAACCATAAAAAGCTTTAACCTAAGACTCTGTGCTGTCTGTATTTTCTCAATTGAAAATGTCCAAGCAAGTTAGTCTATATTCATCAACCAACTTGCCATTTATAATATTTCATATCTGTACATGTTTGCAGTGCTTTAGTTGTGATACTTGTTTACTTGATCATAATACTATGTAAATGCTGCATTTCATGTAGATGCTGTAGATCCTCCCTCTGTTTATTTGGCTTCTAGTAAAATCAGTTTAAAATTCAACTTATGATTTCTTAATCGCAGAACTTGAATGGTTCCAGACATCCATCTGGACTTGAAGTGGTTTCTGGATTCATGAACGGGATGTATCCAAGCAACAGGATGTACGGCCAATATGGGAACACATTTAGGGCTAATTCTCGTTTTGGATCTGCTGCATATGGATCTAGAATGGGCTCGGTTGATTACAAGCGTAATGCCACAGGTGGTGGTTATGGTCTTAACCATTTTAAAAAAAGTATGGATGGTTTCGGTGAGCTAAACAAGGGACCAAGAGCTGCCAAAAGTTCTGATAATAAAAATGTCAAGAGTCCTGGACCTGTTACATTACTACTTAAAGGACAGAACCTTCCAGTGAAGAGCGACAACAAAGAAGTTCTTTTGGTACCCGATAAGGAACAATACAATGGGAAAATTTTTTCTGAGAATTATTCTGATGCCAAGTTTTTTGTCATCAAATCCTATAGCGAGGATGATATTCATAAAAGCATAAAGTATAGTGTTTGGGCAAGTACCCCTAATGGCAATAAAAAACTGGATGCGGCATATCAGGAAGCGAAGGAGAAGACTGTGGGCTGTCCCATATATTTGTTATTTTCGGTCAGTGTCACATGCAGCATTTAATTAGCCAATTCTTAGATTTTTCTTGGTTTCTCTAATTCAGTTGTCTCTTCTCATTCATTTTTTCCTACAGGTCAACACTAGTGGGCAATTTGTTGGTTTAGCAGAGATGTTGGGTCCTGTTGATTTTGGTAAAAGTGTAGATTATTGGCAGCAGGACAGGTGGACTGGATGCTTTTCTGTGAAGTGGCATGTCATAAAGGATATTCCAAATAGCGCCTTGAGGCACATAACACTAGAAAACAATGAAAACAAACCTGTAACAAATAGCAGGGATACTCAGGAGGTATTTCCTTAGCAGCTTGTTTCATGATCAACTTAATGGTCATTATTTCTGATGTGGACACTGCAGAGGATCCTTATTGATTTTATGATACCCCCTGAATCCCCACCTCCTTTCAACTATATGCTTATATATGTCTCTTGTGCAGGTTAAGTTTGAGAAGGGAGTTCAAGTTGTGAAAATTTTCAAGGAGCATTCAAGCCAAACATGCATCTTGGATGATTTTGGGTTTTACGAGGCTCGTGAAAAGGCAACACAGGAGAAGAAATCTAAGGAGCAGCAGTTCCCAAAGCAGGTAATATTCATGTCTTTGCAGCATGTAGTATAACTTCTCACATATGACATGTTTCTGCAAATTTTAGAGTGTGTTTTGTTAATTTCCTCCTTCTGCATGTAAGCTAAATTGAGGATCACATGAACCTTACAAGATATTTGTTCAAAACAGATGAGCAAACCCAGTGATTTAACAATTGGGACAGTCACATTGCTAAAGTCTCTTGATGCTACCTTGATGAATGAAGCTGCTACTGCAAATACAGCAGAAGATAGAATGAATTCAGAGGGGGATGGATCGACCACAGCACCTGAAGACTCTTCCAAGAGCTGTTAAACCAATGATAGTAGTTCCGTGATTTTTGTTTTTGTTTGTTTTTTATCCCCTTTTCCTTTGTGATGTAGTGAGTGGTGGTGTTTTTAGTTTCAAAATCTCTTTGCTTATGTGATCTTGGTCTGGAGTGGAGTATCTGATTTCAGCTTTTTTTTGCCTCGTTTAATAAAACGTGCTTGTTTTCGGTAGTCATAAAATTCACGGTAGGTCAAAGAAAGTTTAAACTAAAATATGTTTTGCATTATCGGAGTTGCGTTTTGCTATAAAGTTGGTGAATCAACCGAGTCTAGTTTCAATTTGGTCAATAGGTTTGTGTACATAATTATGATGCATGTCTTTTAGACAATTCCTTCGACTTCTAAGTTTAAAACATTTATATTACAAGTTAAAAGACGTGTTTTAAAAAAGCTCTTCTTTTAAATAAAACTTCATAAGAGTAAAATATATCTTTCTATCTTGAAAATATATCATTTGGTCAACAATCACATGAAAATAACAATTAGTGATATAAATCTTTGCAGTGGAATAAAAGTTGCAAAAATATCTTAAAAGTGATGTGATATAATGAAATTTAAGTGGAGTTGCTTTCTCTTTCCCCAAGTTTCCAGTTAAAGTTATTGGCCACTCTGATCCAAAATAGATTTGTTATTTTGGCTAATCATGTATAACTCATTAACCGAAATTAACACTTATTTGCATACACCGATTTACTATGGAAGTAGATAAAGGAATGGAGAAAGCTGAGTTGAGTCTTTTAATATTTTTCTGTCTTTAATAAATTATATTGCTGAGATATCAAGTTTTATAATTTTACATGAATATATTCAATATTTCTGAGTAAAATGAATTTTGAAAATTAAGTTGGAATATTGTTTTCATGCAAAATATATAACTCTTTTCTTTAATTCATTATAAAGATATATGCACATTTAAATATAAATATACATATTTATTTTAATTATTTAAAAAGCTTAACAAAGTAAATCCAGTAACATTTAATAAATGATTAAATTAAATATTTAATTCTTAATTTTTTCCACTCACAAAATGTGTAATGATTCCTATTAAGAAATTCTTTACATAAGACAAGTGTTATTTTACAAGTGACGGCAGAAAAATAGTCTTTTATTCCCACGAACTAAAATGTTAATTTCAATTCAAAGGAGGCATCTTGGGCAAAATTGAAAATGATTATGTGACACTTTCTGATTACCTTAAATTCATGCATACACCCTATTTGTTTCTAACAATTAAACCTCATCACTCCATAGCAATAGAAAAAGAAAGAAAAAAAAGAAAGGAAGGCCAAAATGGATAACAAAGGAGATTTGTGGCACAGCAGAGTCTTCCTTCTTGTCCGTTCAGAAATTATTGGATTGACCCTTTGAAGATTTTTCACTTGCCAACACAATGCCCCGTTTTAGAGCAAGCAAAAAGCCAACAAAAAGCGCATTTTTATCCAAAACAAAAATCGCCTTAGCAACAACAAGATGGTCATCACTAGTCTGTGTGGAAGGTGTTCAATGAGCTAGCTACCTTATTTCAACTTCTCCATGGCTTCTTTTCTTTCCTTATCTCTTCCCAACCTCAACATAATAAGGGCCTCCTCAGCAGCAAACACCTCTACCACCACCACCACCACTCTCCCCACTGCTGACTCACTCACTGAAAAATTTGGCAGAAAAGGCATCAAGTTCTTGGACTCTGATAACCTCCCCATTGTGGAGCTCACAGTCAGAAATGGCAGCTCCTTGAGGCTAACTATACCTGATGCTCATGTCACATCCTACAGACCAAAAGTTCATTGGAAAGACGATGGCTTCGAGGAGGCTCTTTACACAATTCCTGCCACTGAACCTGGTCCATACAAGGCTAAAGGTGGGGTTGGTTTGGTCATGAATGAAATACTGCAACCTGGAGCCAAAGGGTTGCTCCCTTCCACTTTAGAGTGGACTGTAACCGATGTTGACTCTGATGCCATTGATGCTCTCCAGGTACCCTTTTGATTCCCCTTTCTTATGCCACTTACATAGATTTTACTAAATGTACTGAACTTGTTCACCATGGTTTTCAGAGAACTTACATCAGGAAGTTAGTCTTTTTTTGCATGTTAAACTAGCACTGAAACTTGGTGTTTGCTTCTGTTCTATTTCCTTCAGGTTGAATTGAGCTGCACTAGTAGATTCTTTGAGCTCACATACATTGTGACACTATATCCTGTGAGCATGGCCACAGCAGTGGTGGCTAAGAACCTAGGTCCCAAGCCTGCCACTCTAACCAATGCTATACTAAGCCATTTTAGGTCTAAGACAAGAGCTGGAACAGCAGTTCAAGGCCTCAGAAGCTGCTCCTATATCCCTCACTCTCCTCCATCTTCTCCCTTTCAAATCTTGACTCCATCTGAAGCTACGTTATTTGAGCCTCCTAGATGGTTTTCCTTTGGTAATGAACCTGAAGTCAAGTTTGGCACGTGGGGTAAGCAAGATTTGACTATGACCCTCCTTGAGAATAAGATGAGTAGAGTTTATGCTGCACCTCCGGAGGAAAGATTAAAGACATTCTACAACACCCCTCCTTCCAAGTATGAAACCATTGACCAGGTTAGAATGCTTATCTAAGTATACCCTCTAATCAAACATCACTATATAATTATGTAATACTTTTTTAGTCTTTTCATTGATAAAAAGTAATGAGCTTTAGAATCTCATCAGAAACTACAAATATTTTTGTTTTGTGTTGAGAGACAAGAGCATATGTTGTTAGAATTTTGTTTCATGCACCAGATTTTGTGACAGCTTTTGCTGAATAGTTGGTGGTGGATTTTCAGGGACGTGAGATTTTCTTCAGGGTGATAAGAATGGGTTTTGAGGATATTTATTTATCAAGCCCTGGTTCCTTGTCACAGAAATATGGAAAGGGCTACTTCATCTGCACTGGCCCTGCTTCATTACTGGTGCCTGTGACTGTGAATCCTGGTGAAGAATGGAGAGGGGCACAGGTGATTGAACATGATAATTTAACATGATTAGTGTGTTCCAAAATCCACTGAGAAGTGTGAAATCGTGTATGACATGTGAATTTAAGGTATAACTTAGCTTCTCAGTAAAAAAATCAAACACAACATCTGCACCTTTCATTTTTCTCTTTCTCCCCTCATGCTTCACTCCATTTTTAATTTTTTATTAGTTTTTTTCTTTCTGGAGCAGGATTTGTGTTGTTCTTTCCTAAAATTATATATATTGTAATTTGGTCTATATATGTTCAATAGTGAAATGCCATATCAATAAAAGAAGTTACATAATGCTTGCACATTTTTCATTTCAATGTTCAATAGTATAGTTAAATAGTATATTGATAAACATGCTTGCAGATTTTTCATTTCAATGGATCCCTTGAATAAACTTTGGAGCCTAAACGATCAAAACTACTTCTAATACTGTTTTTGTTGTATTTGACATGAGATAGAACCTGTTATTTGAGCAAGAAGAACAAATTATGATTAAGCTAAAAAAATCATTAACCGTAATTTAAACTTTTAAGCATAAGCAACCTTTAACTAAATTTTTTAATAATAATATAAAAACTACAGATACATTAAAAAATCATTATGACTGTTGGAAAACTCTTAAAAAAAACAATGTTATTTTGAAATCCTTTTGTCATTTTTCTTTGTTATGTGGCTTTAAAAAATACTGTATTTTTCAGTTTTTGGCACAATGGACTGCACTAGAACGCATCCAAATTCTATATAAATTGTTAACGGTTAATTGAGTTAAGATTTTGACAGAATTAATTTACTAAATTCGGAATATTTAATTTTAGTATTTTTATCTTATCTGAGTGGAGCTCATTTGGGATGGTATTGTCGGTAATTGAGTTGATAATGTTGAACCCAATGGAGGTCCACCTGTAGGGTGGTGATATTTTGACATTACTATTCATCTTTGACACCGTTTAGCACTAATATATATTATTATTTTATTTATATATAATATTTTATTAACAAAATGCACTCTCAAATAGAAGTATAACATGAACAATGGTGTCAAACTATTATTTTCCAACATAGATCATACTCCCTCTAGACTAGGTCATAGAATCTTGTCATTTAAGATCATATATTTCTCTATAATGATATTGAATGTTAGGAAATTAGCATAATACATTACTTGAGACCAATTAGAACCAATCATAAACTAAAACTAGATTAACCATAATAAGACATTAATTGATAATAACTAGGGGTTGGGTGGTAGTAGATTCTGGTGAATCTGACCTTATTATCAAGTAGGTACATTTAGTTTTTTAATTGTTCTATTAATAGAGTGGTTTGTTGGTGAATCTAATTAACAAATTTTAGTGAAATTTCTCTCTTAATCTAGAGATGTTTTACATTTATTTTATTTTAAATTACATTTTATTATAAATAAGAAGATTCATTATTAAAAAAATGGATGATATTTTAAAGTAAACATAGGTAAAATGAGAAAAAAATATTAATAGTATCATATATAAAAATTAAGTTAAATAGTTAAAGTCTTTCTTCCATGAAAGCAAAAATATTATTTGATAAAATGTAAATTATTATTTCCTATTTCCAAATTTATGATATTTTTTTTTTCAATTCATCTTTCTTCTTCTACTTCTTCAACCATTTCTTCAATTTTCATGCTAATTTATTTTGGTAGATTTTCCTTTTTTTATCAATCTTATTATTTAAATATATACCTATTAAAATTTAAACAAATATTCCTCTTAATTTTCTTATTTAGACAGTTTCCTTTTCTATAATAAAATATTCATTTATATCCATACATCAAACATAATTTAGTAGGAAATAATAACTTTTTTAGTAATTCACTTACACATAAACATATACAATTATAAGTATATTCCTATATGAAATTTTGTCTCAAGTTGAATATTATATTTCACACAGACAAAAACATTTCATCTTAAGCAATTTTTTCCTTTAGCATATATCAGATCAAATAAACTTCAATTCTTGCAATTTTTTACCGTTTCCAACATAATTTTCCTTCTAAAAAGGATAACAATTTCAAATAAAAAGCCAATATAAATAAATGTCATCTTGATTTTCATATTCTTTATGGAAGGATTAATTAAAAGATTTACTATGTAGTTATCCTTAATGTCTATGGTCATACTTCTTTGAAAAAAAATGTGAATCTTTTTTATTCTATCAAGTTGTTGATCAAATTGAAATATAATATTTTTGGTATATTCTTTATGTATATCAGTTTAAAGTCTTGGTTTGGATTTATTTTTTAATTGATTTTCAATTAACTTATTAAACGAAGTGAAAATTGATATAATATTCTATCGTCTCTCATACAAAACATATATACTCATCATGATCAGGATTCAACTAATTTATATTTTTTAAACTCTCGATTTGTTGTGGTTAAGCGTATAATCAAAACTTTTATGGTGTTATATTTTTGTTATAACACTGGGGATTAGAGAAATTAATGGGATTGGATTTCAGTATCTGTACAATAAGGACAAAGAAAATATTAGAGCATATGCTATATGCAAAAATAAAGGCAAAGTAGTTTATCAATACTCTTAGTTTTGACATCTCATTTAATTGAAGAGACAAAAAAAAAAAAAAAAAAAAAAAGTCTTAGAAGGGAGATCATAAGTTATAGAAGTTAGTGGACAAAATATGAATGACAGAACAACCTTACAAGCACTATACGTACCAAGGAAAGACAAGCTTGTGGTTGGAAATGATATAGGTTTGAAGACTAAAATCCTCCGATACTTCTATAATTCAACCAATGGAGGTCATTCAGGTTATGCGCTAACTTACAGGATAATCAAAGAACAATTTCATTGGAAATGAATGCAAAAGGAGTTAAGTCAATGGGACAAAAATGTCACACATTACTTTTGTAATAATTGATAGATTAACTATATGGTATTTTTTGCCTTCGGCTCATCCATTTAGAACGGTAAAAGTAGCACAAATCTTTATGGACAAAGTGATTAAATTACATGGATGGCCAATAAAGATCATTTCAGATAGGAACTCATGAGTGAATTTTGGTAAGAACTTATGCAAAAACATGGGGTAAAGTCACTGTAGTCATCCTCAAACAAATGGTAAGACTTGATGAGCATATAAAAACGTATATACAATGTGTTCTAGAGGAAATGCCTAACAAATGGGCTAATTATTTGTCTTTGGCAAAATTATGGTATAATACCAAGTTTTACACTGTCTAAGTTAACTCTCTTTGAAGCTCTATATGAATATCGCATCCAACCATAATAATGACTGCAATGTTGGAGGCAAGGAAGAAAATTTTAGTAACATTATGACATTATTAGATAGTAAGAAATATTACCTATAGGTTATAAAGTAATAGATTTTCAAGTCCATGATAACAAGTCAATATATGCTCAACTATTTATAATAAATGAATGAGACTTTATACCAGAACCTTTGTCATTATTAGATGGAAGAATTGAAAAGAAAATAATTGTTGTGATTAAGATTCAAGAAAGGAGACTAATCCAAATGATGCTATATGGAGAGAGTGATAAGCTTTAATTTGTAGTTTAATTTCATGTATTTTTTAAGTGGATTTTGTTATTAATTTGGTTTTGAATTGGAATTTTATTGTCTTTTGTGATTCATTTTATTATTTAATAAGTTTTACGGTGTAAGAACAATTTTTATTGAGAAATATGTCAAATTTGAAGAGAAGGAAACAAAGAAGCTAAATTAAAGGGAAGATGCAGAAAAAGGATATAAGTGACTTCTTGTTTAAGCAAATGATACAGCATGTGGTAAAACTCACTTAAAAAAGATCATGATGTATCCTTAATTTGAAGACGTCAACGCTGTTGGAGCACCTAAAAGGAGGAATGAAAGCTATAAAAAGATAACGACCGCATATTGACCTAAAGGAAGAAACAAAAGCTATAAAAAGCCCAAAACTAGGTCAAAAGGGTAGATCGCTCATTGACGACTGTGGCATTGGATCAAGATCTTTTCTTTTCTTTTCTCTTGTATTTTCCATAGCTAAGTCTCTTATTCTTGGGATTGAATACAAGCTTGAAATTACTTGACATTGTTAAATTCAATTATCATTGTTTTGTTTTACATTTTATTCATATTTTTTAGAGATGAATTATAATGTAATGCCTGTTTATAGCAACTATGTTTAATGTAAATTAATCTAGGACAAAGCTAGATATTGTAATTTATGAATTTCAAATCTAGAGGAATCAAGTTGAATGACTTTTATTTGCACATATTGGTAATTGAAAAGGATGATGTTAATGTTATGATTAAGAGTGTGTGAAAAGAAGATTAATACAATTCAATCCCAAGATTTTCATTAATATACATTTCACACATTCAACTGTTGATTGCAAATGATGACGTTAATGTTATGATTAAGAGTGTATGAAAAGAAGATTAATACAATTCAATCCCTAATACAATTCAATCCCAAGATTTTCATTAACATACATATCACACATTTAACTGTTGGTTGCATTAAAGTTCTCATATTTATTCAAAAATTGATACCCTCTATTTCTATACCCTGGTTCACTATATTTGAATACAAATTAAATTCTCAATTATAAATTTGATACTCTTACTTATTTTCTATATTAATTGAGTAGACAGTACACTTGTTAAACAAAAGTAATCAGGACACTTGTAAAAAAAAAAAAGTGACAGAGTTACATCAAGTGCAATTTCAATTTCCAAATTTTGATTAAAGTTGCTAAAAAAGTCCAACATAGAAGGGTTATATAATTGTCGTTGGGATATATAAAATTGTGAATTCATTTGTTCTTCAACCTTTGTTGAGTAGTATAGGAGATATTGATTTGTTCTTAACATTTTCTTATGAAAAAAATGTTACTACGTGGGTGAGTGTGGCATCTGTATAAAGGAATATATAGACATTTTATGTTACTAAATACCTGTTAATAAGCAAATGAGTCATGAGCTTCAGTGAAGTGAGCCTTAGGGTATCAAGAGAAATATTCCAATACCTAAACTTCAATACTAATCTTATAAGTTGAAACAACTTTAAACCAAAGAATCCACCACTAGAAAAATAAAAAAACCATAATGTTTTCATGAGATCTAGACTTCAATTCTAACGACAAAAAGCTCCATTCATGTAACCCCATGTAACCCCATGTAACCCTTCACTAGAAAGTAAAATTACATAAAAATTTATAAGCGTTTACAGGAAAACAAATTCACATTGAAAATGCTCAATGGGCCATACATAACACAGACTCCTGCTACACGAATTTTCCAACATTGTTGGAATTAACACCTACTTTCACAAAAGCATACCTAAAATGCTCTTAATTCTCAGGATGTACCAGGTAATAAGGATGTTATGTTGGTACAAGATAATGGCCTTCATCCTGACTATTGATCCAAAGTAAAGGAGTAGCCACTGCAAGAAGAACAAATGAAAGACCACAAACCAATTTGTATTTAGTCTTTTGTAGTGCAGTTGGTGTAAAAATTCTGTTTTCTGGAACCACTTTGGTTGACATCTGCTGCTTACTGGCATCTCCAAGAAGGTCATCTGTTGACGAGACCGACTCTGAGCCACCTTGAAACTCAACCTCTGCACAACTTTCAATTACTTCACTATCACACTTCACATCATTTGAGAAACCGTTCTGGTCATACTTAGAAGCTGGACTCCATTCAATATTGCCTGAGGATAGGCTCTTGAACGTTCTATTCTGTTTCTTAGAGCAACCCAAAGTTAAATCACCTGAATCTTGAAGAGAGTGAATGAGTTTTCTAGGGGTGTTGAAGATTTTTATGCTGTCAATCGTTGGCTGAGTGCGCGACCTCTGATCAACAAAAACACCACACAATATGCTAACTCCATGAGTAAACAAATGATTTAACAGTAAACATTGCAAGTTAGGAAACATTGAAATTTTACTTACTATTCAATAAAAACAAAAGCATGGTTTGAATTATTGCGTTAAGATATGCAGCTTTTAAAGCAGGCTAAAAGGTTAGTTTTTACCAAGCTTCAGCTCATAAGTTATGCATGCATTTGGAGGGACTCTATTTAGTTATGTTTTAAAAAACATATTAGATACGTATGCATTTGGATAGACTCTATTTAGTTACGTTTTTTAGACCAAATTAGATCGTTCAGTTCAACTGAAGAACCGATGAACCAGTCCAATTGAACCTCAAAATCAATCAGTCCAAAAATCGACCTACAACTGATAAAACGGTCACTCATTAAAATTTGTGATAGTTACACACAACTACTTCACACTTGCAATTCGAGACCTTCCTTTCATAATATCATTAAATAGCAGCTTACACTATCTGTTGGGGACTTTGAAAGTTGAAGAATATACTTTTATTGTTTTCAATTGTTTCTACATAGTATATAAACATTATTTATAACCTTACTGTGATTTCTCAAGCATTGAAAACATTATATTCTAAAATACTTTTGAGAGCATAAAACAGTTAACCATTTCTGAATAAAAGAATGGATAGTAAATCAAGCTCTCCAAATGCAAAAGGCAAAAGGTAAACTTTACAGTTGAAAACATGAATGAAGGAGGTTAAGAAGAATTGGGCATGAAAAGAAAAAGGATTTATACTCCACGGTTCTACTGCCAATTGATACTTTTTTCTCTAGTATGGGAATACAGGAATGCAACATTCAACCATTTATTTCTGACAGGGATGCTTTCACTGGAACATGACAAATGTAAGAGAAACTTACCAGTGGACTTGTGGTGGTACTTCTGGATACTCCATGCATGGGATTTCTGTCCATGAAACCAGCAAATTCCTCTGTATAATATCCATCTCCATTGGGAAACTCGTGAATCAATGAATGCTCTGACAAAGCACTTTCTTTTCGTACTTGTGAGAACAAGCCATCCTTCAGAGACACATCAACCCCTCCATTTTCATTACTCCAAAGCTTCCTAGTCACGCTTCTTCTTTCATAGTCTAAGTTGCTTGAAATAGGAGACTCAACAGATTCATATCCAGGGAAAAAGTCCAAAGTGCGTGATTCTGGTGAAATAGAGGAAGGAGTAGAAGAAGTATTCTGTCCCTCACCAGAAGAAGTATTTTCTCCTTCTTTCCCACTAAAATTTGACCCTGTCACTGAAGAAGGACTTCTTGAATATCTTGGCTTTTTATCACTTGCAATTCTCTTGGCTGTTTGCAAAGCCTCAAGTGCTGCACCTTGGACAAATGCCATCTTATCAGATTGGCACTTTTCCAACTCCTCAATTATGAATTCAACCTCTGAGAATATGCTCCTGGAATCCAAACTTCTCATCAAGAAGTTCACCATCTGAATGGATGAAAGCCTTTTCTGAGAATTCCCCTCCACAAGACCAGCATTCACTAGTCTTAGTCCAGATTGTATGAGCAACCTTGCATATGCTTCAATGATCAAAGCATTGCGCTTGGCCAAAGACATAACCAAACCCATGTGTGAGTTGGTCTGACCAGACTTCCCATCTAATGCCACAGTAACATTCTGGCATACTCTATTCACCAATTCATCAGAAGCATACCTCCAGTTTTCTGAATCCACCAGAGCCTTCAAGCAAAGGGCAGCACCCGAAGTTAGGCCCTCCTGAGAACTTGCCAGAGAATCAGAAAGTGGTATGCAAAGGGACTGAATTATGTTCCTCCTTTGATCTTCTGGAGTTGAGAGCTCAATTCCATATCTTGCAATAGCAGGAACCACCTTTGAACAAGCTTGTTGGAGAGGGAAAGACCCAGCACTTGAAGCCAACGTCTTGACTATGGTTTTCATGATTCTATCTATCAAGGGAACAATTTTGACACCATGAACCCGTGCAAGAACCTCATAGATTGAAATTGTGAATTCCTCAGAAACATTTTCCTTGCTCTCTGAAACTTTTGCAAGAAACACAGGAATGGCCTTGAAATCCAAATCTTTCACATAGGATTTCAATGCTTTCATGGCGGACTTGCGACTATCTTCATCTTTGTCAAGATTTGCCAGCTCTTGCCGCACCAAAGGACTGAGACTCCTTCCCATCTTTTTGAACTAAAACTAAACACACACCACCATCATCAACGACAACGAAATATAAACAATCAAGTTCAAAATTTCAACGGCATTGCAGTACGAGAAATCGAGTTAACCATTTTTTCTATACGAAAACTAGAAAAAAAAAAAAACATTTTTTTTTTAACTACAACCACACACACACCACCCCATGAACGATGGTAATCAAGTAAAAAAGAAAAACACAAATAACAAACATTTCAAGGCATTGCAGTAATCTAAAATTCACAAATTTTCTAAACAAGAAACCGAAAAACCCAAATGGGTGTAAAAGCCACTGGCCTGAAACCCCATTGCACTCCTTCCTCTAATCACTGAATCTTCAACTATTAAACAAAAATCCAAAATCTTTGGGGCATTCAATAGAAGGGAAAATTCAGCTCTTCTTTTATTACCTTCTTATGAATGAAACACTTACATTCAGTTACTCAAACAAACAAAAAATGATGAGAGTTATACTGGTGTAGAAGGCAAAGATTGAAGGGAGAAGATTACCTTAACGTAAAGAAGATGATAAGACTGAGCAGCTGCTGTTGACTGAGGAAATGAAAAAGGATTTTAAGAAGAGGAAGAAGCAGTGGTGACTGAGAAATTCAAATTTTCTTTTAAATTACGCCGCTATCCCTTACTGTGGGCCCCACATGTTTCAGAAGTTATGCTTCCAAAACTACCCTCAAATGTTTTTGAAAAAAATATTTTAATACACGTTATTTAAGAGCTTTGACCTTGAACACCAATTAGCAGTTGAGTAATTAAGAGCTCTGACCACCAAAATCCTACCAATTACCAAAGCATTGATTTTTGATAACCCTAAACCTAAAAACATCCTATCAATTACTACTCATCATCAAAGCCATTTTTTTAACTACTTTATACTTTATACTTTATATATTTTTAAAATAAAACTCTAAATTTAATTAGAGGTTAGCTTTGTTGTATTCTTAGTATGGTACATAAGTTTTTCTTCTCTAATGCACTGTTTTTAATGACTTTTTATTTCTTTAATTGTAAAAAGTTGTTTAAAAGCATTAAATTTTATTTTTGTCCAATAATTCTAATTATTTTTATCAGTAACAGAATATATTACCATCACTTTTCATAATTAAAATATATATTTTAGTTCTTCCTTATTGTAATGACCAAGTTTAAAATAAATTTGTTAATATATATAAAATAAATAAATATAAAGATAAAAGAAAAAATGTGCTTTTTTCATTGAAAAAATGTGTTTTTTTCATTAAAAAATCTTCTAGTTTTTATATAGAAAATATTTAATTTTAACTTTTAAAATTTGGGAAATATATCCAATATTTTATCTTATTTACATAAAATAATAAATGCATTAATTAATTGAATTATTAAATTAAAAATAATCAAAATTTCTTAATTTAAATGAAAAATATTTTATAAATTCTTAATTTAAATATATTCCAAATTATTTTTGTAATGAAAATAAGTGCACTTGCACATGTTCTATTATTAATAAATGTGAGAAATATATATATTCTAAAAGTATTTATGACTACCCAAACGTGTTTTAATTGTTTTCAAAATTATGATTTCTTAAAATAAGATTGTATTATAAAAAATTAACTCTAAGTGTGTTTTTGTAAGAGCACACTCTTATATATTTTTTAAGAACAAATTTGTGTTTTTTCTAAAACACCCTCTTAGTGGTAGTTGCATGTTTTTTTGGACGATGATGAAACTTAGGTTAAAACCTATGATCTTATATTTGTCAACCAAATTTTTTACAACCATGCATTTTATAAACATACAATTAATCAGATAAGTCAAAGAATCTCACAATTCGAATACCCATCCAAGTCAGACAAATCAAGAAAAATAAACCATTTAACCTAATATTTGTAAATGGAAAAGTGAAAAAAAAAATGAATATATAACTGCCCATATACTTGTATTTGTTTCGATATAGTAATTTTATAATTTTTTTTGACATCACACATATATAATATTAAATATTTATTGTCACATTAACATTTTTATATTTAAAAAATAAAATAAAAAATAGATTAATCTTAAAAAATTTAATAACTATAATTTAATTAAAAATATAATAAAATAAAAAAAAAGATTAAATTTCAAACTGATTTTATTTTAAATGCATTTATTTTATATAATTATGTTTTGAATTAAATAAAATAATAATTAATGTATAATTTATTTTATTGTATAAGTAAACTAAAAATCTAAAAATAACAAAATTGAGTATTTAAATTGTGTATCATCTTCAATTGTAAAGGTAGAAATTAATTGTTTCATTGGATTGCCTAAGACAATTAATTGTTATCATCATTTTCTATCCTAAGACTTTTTAACCTTTCTATTCTTTGGTTTCCCTGGGAATCAAAACAAAATTATACACTTAATGATTACATAATTATAACACTAAATGATGCCAAAATCATGGGTGTGTTTTAATTAATATTTTAAAAAGTGTATTGGTAGTGGTGAGAGGGTAATATTGTAAATTGGTTTTGAATCTTGTCTTATTTGCTTATCTGATCTTCATGATAGATTTTGGTAGGGTCCTTTCCCGCTTTTGAGAATGGTAACTGAATTTGAAATTTTAAAAGAGGCGCCCAATGCCAATCATATTTTATTCCTTGGGCCACTTTTTAGCACCCCATATTTTCTTCCTGAATTCTATACTTTTAAAAATATCAAAAATATTTTGCTAAAAAATGAATTTAGGTATTGATGTGGTGAAATGTTTTCCTTCTTTGGTGAGTAGTGGTGGTTTGTAGGTGGTGCTGATGTTTAATAGTAGTGGCCATTGGTGGTCTAGGTGACTTTCATTGGTTTCTTTTCTAATTAATTTTTTATTTATATTATTTTTTAGATTGTATAATTTAAAATACAAATAATTTAGAATACAATTTCTTTCAGAATATAAAAAATTTGGAATACAAATTTTTTATTTCAGAATACATAATTGAAAGTATAAATATTATATTCTAAAATACATAATTTAAAATATAGTTTTTATATTCGATTTTAGTATATATCATTAATTATTCATATAATTTGCATTAGATTTCATTATTTAGGATACGTTTGGTTATAACTACGGATTATCGAAGAAAGAGGAGGGGCGAAGAAAGTTGGAAATCCAGTGAATAAAAAACTAATAAAATACAAAAATTGAGAGAAATGATTTACAGTTGCTTCTCTTTGCAAAGAGGCAGAGATTTGCGAAGAAATACTGTGTTGCATATTTTCTATTATTAATTTATTAATATTTATATTATAATAAAATAAATATAATTAATTATATAATATAATATAATAATATTTATTAAAATAATAATACATTAATAAAATTATAAAATAATAATAAAAATATTAATTATAAATTTTTCATAAAATAACAATTAAAATAATATAATTTTAAAATAAACTATTAATGATATTAATATTAAAAACTAAAAATAATAATAAAATAATAAATAATAATTATAATAATAAAAATAAATAAAATAATAATAATAATCAAAATAAATTTAGAAATTAATAATAATATTATTATTATAATTAATATGTTTTATTTTTTATTTTTAAATAATTGATAATTTTATAATTTCAAAAATAAAAAAATAATAATTCATTAATCACACTTATCAAACTAATTATATTTAATTTTAACTATAATTTTATCTATTACAAAATTATTTTATTAATCATACACATCACTCACAATACTTTTAACAATAATAATTTATTTTTTTAAATAATTAATAATTTTATTAATTAATATAATAATTATATTTAATTTTAAATTAATTTTAATTATAATTTCATCTACTAAAAAATTATTTTATCAATCACACACATCACATCATTCACAAATTTCTATAAACTTTTCATTCAAATCTCACTATTTTTCTCTTAATCCAAACAAGAAAACTTTCTACACAAATCAACTCAAATCCACTCTCTTAAATTCACTCTCTAATCCAAACAAAGTCTTAGAGTCTGGTATCAAGTCTGTTTGTATCAAAGCTCGACTGTAACATGAGAAAACACAGTTTTCAATAAATAAAATAATAATATACTACCAAAATTAAAGAAGAAAGAAATGAGAAGATTTGCGAAGAAATGGCACGGTATTTAATAAAATTATAAAATAATAATATAATAAATTAAAAAATATTAATTCTAATTTTATAAAATAATAATAATATAAGATAATTATTAATAATATTAATAAATAAAAAACTGAAAATATTAAAATATTAAAAATAATAATTATAATAATAAAAATTATAAAATCATAAATAATAATTATAATAATAAAAAATAAAATTATATTAAAATATTTTTAATTATTTAATTTTTAATTATAATAATATTTATAATTTTATAATTTATATATTAAAAGTATTAAAATATTTATTATATCTATCACATCATTCACAAACTTTTCATTCAAATCTTACCATCTTTCTCTTAATCCAAACAACCAAATTTTTCATACATTTTCATCTCAAATTCACTCCCTCAAATTCAAACACACCCTTAGTTTTACAATAACGTCATCAAACAAATTATTTCATAATTAAAATATTTCGATTCAAGTTCGCCAAATTCTCAATTTTTAATTCATCTCAGCCTGTGGACCTTTATCTCCCACAACACACCATAGCTCCTTCATGACCATTACATCATACAATATCTCAAACAACATCTCGTTTCCATTTCGGGGCCTTTCTTTTCCTTATTTTCTCAAGAAACAAAAATGACTCATTTGCTATGATGCCATATTTAGAGTTGGAAGCAACCATTTTGCTTTTAACCCTTTTCATCACAGTGCTCTCTTTTTTGTTACATTGTTTTGATAAAAGCTTGATTATAATCAACCCTTTTTTTGCTATTGCCTCAGTATTTATCTTTTCAATTCTAATATCAAAAAAGTTGGAGTTGATGTTGTGAGAACGACACGAGAACAGAAGAGCTATAAAAAGACACGTGACAATTTTCTTTTATAGGACCACAGAAAGAAACACAAAAAAATTACATGTGGCAAAAAATAGTCAATTATTTTAATCAATGGTTGTTGACATTTATTAAACAGGACACTCCAATTTTCTGTAGATGGATAGAATCCGTGTCAGCATAGTAGCAAATTCATTTTTGACATGATTTTCCAAGTCTGCTGTTAAGCTATCTACTGTTGCTTTCTCGTTTTTAACAATCTGGATATCAGTTTTGTAAACATTTTATGCATTCTTATACAACCACAGGTGCCCATAATAATTCTGCACCACATACATAATTAACTTTCTCCAAAATTAAAATCTAGAATCATTTCTCTCAAATCCTAGAGGACTTTATACAAAGGCCTGTGTGACCCCACTTGGCCTCTGTCACTAACAAACGACCAAGCAATACAGAAGACAAATAATTCCAAACCCACATATTATGTATTCACTAAAATGTGACGATTCTTTTGAAACAATGGCCATTTATGAATGTAGTTTAGTTCGTTCAAAGATTCATCGTTGACATTGTGGGAGTGATATGCAAGTCGGACAGTACCACTTTCCCTTGAACCTTGTCTCCTGCGTTAGCCCAACACACGCATAGTGAAACCATTCACCTCCTTGGCACTGTCACCAAAAACAGAGAAAAGTTTCAGAGTCCAAATAACGAAGGGGACAGAGGAAAAAGCCAGTTATTGGAAAAGAACAATATCATAAAAAGTAAAGTGAACTATTAAAAACGACAAAGCAGTAATCCAGCAAAAGAAGCTCTTCGAAAAGTTAAAAGCTATAAACATTCATCTATAACATTGTAGGAGAAATCAACATGTTGTTTCTTGCTACAACATGGATATGATTTATAGAATTACTAGATGTATGCAATATAGTAGTTAATTCAAGTGAGTATGGCGCAAACACCATCCTACAGTTTTTTTATTGGGGGTGGGGGGAGGGGGAAGACAGATATATCTCCGAACTATGTTGAAAGTCCCTCTAAATGCTCAAAATAGGAAAAAATATAACAAAAGTAACACCAAAATAAATATTAAGTAACCTGCCTGATTATAACCTGTAAAATGTTAAGTTACACAATTTTCTATGATCCCACATCTTGAGCATTGTAATTGAATTTAATGCGGGAAATCAAAATACAATATGCATTCTGCCAAACCCCAGTTCCCTAGAAACAAGAGGGTAAACATAGATAGCACAAGATAGAATCTACTTACATTTTCGTTGTCACAAGCAATCATATCCCCGAAAGATACCTGAATGATCATAATAGAACTGCCTCAGCATTCTTGTTTCAACATTTTAAGCAAAAACAAATAACAATATGGCATAATTGCTCACATGGAGATTTTATAATTATGTTATATATTATGAGCAATTAATCTGAACCTGATGACAAACACAGTATGTAGGTTCATTTGGATCAATAGGTTGATCAACATCCATTGGGGTAGCATACTCTTTCTTATGACTTCCTGGTGGAGGCATTAACTCGAAGTCCCTATCGCGCTCCCTATCCCAATCTCTATCCCTGTAATCAATTCTCTTTGGTTGAGGAGTTATGTATATAGGCTTGCGCTTTTCAGCTTTAGGGACTATAGGCAATGGGGGCAGAATTGCTGGTTCATCTGGTGGTATTTTACCCTCTGATAGAATAAAATGCAGCATAGGAAAAAGATGTTAAGCAAGACTATGACTTGATAATACACAACAAAATCAATTTTGTTTCGATAAACAAAAATTTAGAAGACAGAAAGCACATGTAAATGCAAGAGTTGAAGTCTCAACAAATATACCAAGAATTCAAGGTGAACTGCCTTTAAAAGAACAAAAAATGTATCATAGCATACCATAGACTCTCTGTAGATCTACCAAAGCCACTCCCAAAAAGGATCATAAGAAGAATACTACAAGGAACTTAGTGAACATCTGGATCTCAAACGAATTTAAGAAGCAACAATTGACCAATAAAATTCTACCAATTCTTTCCCTCTAGATACATCCAACACCACAGAAATGTTCTTTTCTAAAATCCCTAAATTCCCAAAAAATATTCTCTTGTTTTAGCACTTTCTTTCTATATACAACAGGATATTTATACATGTGCAAAAGTACCCCGATTATGCACTATCCCAGTCTTTTACCTCAAAAATTAAAATATTTTCTAACTGGCATCAACCGAAAAAAAAATATTAACGTGTACTTCTGGGGAAATATTACATAAACTTGTTGCTTTTAGTACAGGGGCTTGTCTCGTTGGTAATGGGGAGAAAACATAACTGCTTCTTTTATGGCTATGCTTATTGTACTATTTACTGGCAAACTTGTATCCACAATTAATATAACAGTAAGTAAGAGTTGAATATCATAATAAATTTTGAAAATATAAGTTGTACATACAGACAAACAATAAATCAGAATGCATATTTACAATAATATTTTACCTTGCTTTAAATCTTCAGCAAAGTTGTTTAAATCCTCATCAAGTCGTTTAACATGGCTATCTATCTAAAGCAAATACAAAAATGATTGAGTAAGGAGAAGCAATGTTCCTTCTATGCACAAGAAGAGGCAAAAGAAAAAAAAATCCACATGGTTTCCTAGATAAGAGCAGTCATCATTAACTACAGTGCACATCAAAATCAATTTCAAAGCAACCTTTTCCATAGTAAATGTGAATATAAGATCTAAACTTAGTATTAGAAAGTGGACTTTAAACTTAACTTATCATCACAAAACTGGCTTAAGATGAAGTTTGTACCCCCTTATATATTCTATAGTCGTATCTCTAGTCAATGTCGGATTTCCAATACTCTTCTGACACCTAGGAATGGACTTCTAGAGCACGAGACTAAATATTTGTGGGTGGTTCGATAGCGGGTGACACAATATGTCTAATAAAATTTGTTAGAATAGACTTTGATACCATATTAAAAGTGAATTTTAAGCATAACTTAACCTCCCAAAACCAACTTGTAAGGTAAGATTTACACCCATTTATATACTATAATTTGGTTATGCCTCTAGTCAATGTGAAGTTTCTAACACTTAGAACCTTGTCCTTACTATCTATCTTCAGTAATATAATGTCGATAGACATAACACAAAATAATGAGAAGATTCCTAGAGAAGAACTACAAGGATCTATGATAGCATCTCATTAAAATAATAAAAGCTACATACAAGCAATATTATCTAAAAACTTCTACAAGGAAAGGAATCAACAGAGTAGATTGACAAAATCTTTCATGCGTACAACAATGATAGTCAAACTCGATATTTTCCAGTTACTGAGTAACAAGTAACAAAATTGTAAAAGATGCAATCATAACTCGAAGCATAAGATTGAAAAAGATTTATAAAATTATTAAATGTATATAAATTCTTCTATATGCATCTAAATAGTATAAATAAGAGAGAAAAAACCTCTATAACTCATATCAAGTACTTAACTTTAAATTCATAAACATAGATTCATAATTTCATAAACATAAGAAAGTCCCTGATGAAAACTTCATGTAGAATTCATAAATGACAATCAGTGAAACAAAACAACTAAATATACTGCACTAGTTTACCATATAATGCACAAGTTCCACTGAATTATGCCTACTCTAATGCTTGCAGAAAACAGAGAAAGAAAACTGTAAAAACAGAAGAACAAACAATAAGACATGCTGTTGTTGGCGTGGAGAAAATGTATGACTGAGTAGACAAGCTCAAGGTGGAGGTTTGCGCAACTAATTTTAGGAGAAGAAAAGGTTAGTCCTTGGAATAGAAAACCTTTCAGTCACATGATTCACTGAGAAACTAAGACACGGTGCCATTCCAGTTTTGATGATTTTCGGAAATTAGGTCTTAAAAAAAACTGTTTCGAGTGTTTAGCTTTTATGTTTTAACATTTCAGAAGCCCAAAAAAGAGAAAAATAATCAGTTTTTACCAATGAAATAAAAATGCAAAACATGCTTGATTTCACAGAATCATAAAATCATTCAATTCTACGAGTTGAGTTGTGATTTTGGCTACCATGAATAAAACATATTAGATTCGATGAAATAACTATTTGCAGAAGCTAATGTAAAAAAAAGAGGCCAATCTTTTAGAAAGTACTAAACCTATAAAGGCATCATAAACCAGAATGTTAAACTTATTAGGACTACTTTGTTCATTGGAACTGTACTTCTAACCTTCCTTATTCAATGAAATATAATCTGAATTATTCAGAAGTAAGCAGAGTGGTTTGTCCTCATAGAATGAGGCATCTTTGAGGGGAAAGGAAGATAGAAGTTTAAGGTTTATACAATTCTATGAAAATAAGCATCTTCTAGTATCAGGTGAAAGGACTGGAACAATGAATAAAAATAAAGAGTATAGGTGAAGTTGTGTTCAATTTAAATCACAGTTAGCAAAGTTGGCCAGCCCCAAAAGTGCTATAGCAGGATAGCTAAATAGTATTTTGAAATCTTTTACCTAGTTTATAAACATACAAAATCCCTGGAATGGTAAAAAGTACACAAGTCTTCATAATTAATAAAAAAAAAATTATAGGTGTCTTAAACAAAATATACAATTACTAACAAAAGTCAAATACAAGATTCCTAGATAGCAATAATCAATCCTCATCTTCTAAATCCAAGTCTTTCTCTATCATTTTCACCACTAATACGACAGGAGATTTCATGTTTGGAAATTGACATCCCAAAATACCAGACCATCTATCTTAAAATGGATACTTCTGGAATCAACACATAGCACTGCTATCCCATTAGTTACCTCCACTTTTTGGCACGCTACATTCACTACACCAAATTGCTATGCTACTACAGTACCTATAGGACCAGGGCTGCCCCGCACTGTCCGACACTGCTATGGCAGCACTATGACTAGCTATTTAAGCGTGTTTTAACAGTTATTGAGGAACTCCATCATTTTCACAACTATCACAAGTTACAACAGAAGATTTCATTCTTGGAAATTAAAACCCCATAAAAGTCTTAACATGTTTACTAAACCAAATATTATAGGAATCATCACATAGCTCCGCTATCCATCTGTGCCGTCCAATCTTCAACATGCTATCTCTGCTACACTAAACTGCTTTGATACGACAACCCTTATAGTGGCCAGGGCTGCCCTGCATTGCTAAACTGCTTTAGTGGCACTATAGTGTGCTATTTCAGTGTGGCAGTTATTGAGGAACTCCATCCTTTGGCAAAATGTTGAACTCTGTTATACTTTGGCCGAGATATAAGGTTTTTGTAAAATTTAACTGAACCTAGTGGGAAAATGGCACAATCCTGTCATTAATGCCTTGTATCTCCTGACATGCTGTACCTCTTAAAGAAGCATAATATTTATAATTTTTTTTCTGGTAAACATGTTATAATCTAAGTACGTCAACATTAAGGCCTTCTCTATTCTGTAGATATCATTCTATAAAAATATCTCATTCACCAGATGTCAAGCACTTGTTCCATTGCTTCAATCGTGATGTCAAGCTTCATCACCATTGAATCATTTGATCATTCCGTATCAGGTTTGTCCATTAGCAAAATATATCGTACCATTAGATTCTCTTTCCCAAATTCCAATCTATAAAAGCTTCAGTTACAGGCACAACAATCACAGAAACAGAAAATAAAAGCTCACCAGGTCATACGCTTGGCGCGCCAACAAAACCTTCTCAGTACACAGACTCAATGCACTATCCTGATTTCCCTCAATTTCTTTTCGCATTTTCTCAAAAGCGACATCTTCGTCCTCATTCCCATAATTGTTATTATAACTGTGATGACCCTTCTTAGAGCCATGTGATGGGAACCCCATACAGTACTTTGTCTGCTGCCTGGTTTGGTTTATCATAGCTTCCATAACACCACAAACAAAAGTTAAATTAATAAACGTTAAAAAAGTAACTTCAAAGATATTTCACTTAATCTTTAATTAATTTACGTGTAGAAATGAAAAAAGGACAAAACATTTTATGAAGGTAAATAAAATTTATAATATTTCCTGATTTCTACATAAAAAAATCTTAAAGACAAATAAAAATAAAAATAAGCAGAGGAGTATAGAGCAACAAATAAAGCAATTACATTGGGATCGTTCATCGAGTTCACGGACAGTGTTGAGCAGCCTCTGAAGTTCAGCGGGTAATGTGCTTGCGTCTGTGGGAATAATGAAAAATTCAGCAACGAAAAAGAAATTCAAAGAAAAATAGGGTAATAATGAAAGGAGAGATAAACAAAAGGCAATTACACTCCAAATAATCATCTACATAGACTCCGGTGCGTGCAATTGCCATTTTGAGGGAATGATAATCGGAAGTGGTGAGGGTTAGGGCTTCCGATTGCGCGTCTCAGAAGAAAATTGCTTGTTCAGCAGAAAGATTCGAAACGCTGTCGTATAGCGTTGCGCTTTTTTATAAAAGCCTTGTAGGCAAAAAGTTATAACGAAATGAGCGGATCAGCACAATGACAGTTGTTGGTTGTTAAGGCGGGGTTTTATTTGGATTTGTTTTCCCTCTTGTGTTTTAGAAAATGGAAAACATAAAAAAGAAAATAGAATATATTTACTGTGAAATGTAAAAATGTGATATTTTAAGTTGATTTGCTACATCTCTTCTATTATTTTTGTTGGTGAAACATTTAGGTGAATTAATTATTTTTATTTAAGAGTCTTTTATGGTTGTGGTTTTCTCTTTTTATATAGTTTTCTGTCTCAAATGTGGTCATCGGTTTTGGATGTGGTCATCGGTCTTCAGTAAGAGGATATGAGAGGATACCTGCAAAAAATACTTTGATGTCAAAGACATAACACAAATGTCAGAGTGACAGTAGTAGAGATTGGATTTTGGTATCTTGGCTTAGACTTGTTTGTAGTGTATTTGTAAAAATTGAATTGTATGGAAGCGACATTGTAATTGATCGAAATTTCAAGACAGAACAACTTTTGACTGTCTGTTGGTGTCAGTGATTGTCTGGTGAGCTATACATTATTATATTATATTATGACTGAATATAATCGTTCAAGACATTTTATTTTGATTTACTCTACTAGAGTTAAATAATTTACTCTTTTTCCTATAAAGGAAAGTTAATTAAATGGGAATATGATAAAAAAATTGAATATTAATTATGACTTATAACCTTAATCTTAATTTTTTAATAATTGATTATGTTAAAATTACATAATTGATCATTAGTGTGCACAAATTAAATTTAAATGAGAGAGTTGTAGATAAAGATGAAAAAAAAAATTGTTTAACCATACTATAAAAAAAGATTTGACCTTAGTTACACTATAAAGTAATGATTTAAAAACCATGAAAATGAATATCATTATAATTTATTATGAAAATTAAGAAAAATCCTTCTCTAAGATTATGTTCTTTGAAATCAAATAAGGTTTCGAGAATTGATTAATTAATGTAATTTTTAAAATACTTTTTTTATGAATCAAAAACTAAACATATATATATGAAAATAAGTATTTTTAATTACTTATTTTTCAGAATCAAGAAAATATTTATGAAATTATTTATTTAAAATAACAAAAATTCATCTTGATATTATGTATTTTTATTAACAATAAAAAATCAAGATTATCTAGTTATTTATAAAAAAATATTTGTAATAAAAATGTTGATTTTAATTTGATAAAGAATGTTTTTATATACTTTCATTCACAATAAAAAATCAGAAATCAAATAATAGTTTTTTTATGTAAAAAAGATTTCATGTCTTAATTTACTTTGTTTTTAGTTTTAAAATTTTAATATTTTTTAAGTAGTTTAATGATATTTTACATTTTTTAATTCACGTCATTTAGAGTATAAGTAAAGCAAAACACTATGCTTAATACCCTTGCAGTCATATCATAAGCCAAGATAGCATCCACTATACATTGTTTTAGTAAACTATTACATAACTTTTATTTACAATAAAATATTTAATTTATATAAATTATTATATCAAAATAAGATATTAAATATAAGATGACGCAAACAATAGTTCATATATTCAAATAATTATTTTTTATTATTTTGTTTTGTTTTCTAAACAATTACATATTAAATATAAGATTACTCATGAATTTATACAAATATCTAAATTTATTTAAGGGTATAAAAAGTATTTTAAAATTGATAAAAATATTTCTATCATGAGTTTTGAACGTTTGAAAACATAACACTTGAGAAACCGACACACCACCATGCAAGTATATTAAAAAAAGTAAAAAGATATATTAAATGATGTTCAATTTTAATCAAAAGATAATGGAACATACGAAATTATGATAATTTTTAATAGTAGGATGTGATGCAAAGAAAATGAACGTGAATTTGAGATGATTTAAGAGGAGAATATGCGGAAAGTTTAATTGTTTAGATTAAGAAAAAGATGGTAAGATTTGAATAGAAAGTTTATAAAAGTTTGTGAATGATGTGATATGTATAATAATTATTTTAATATATAAAATTATAAAATTATTTTTGTAATTAGAATACAATATATTTTTATTTAATATAATTGATAACATATTTAAAAAATAACTCTAAAATATTAAATTATATAATTATTTTAAAAATAAAATTTAACTTATTATAATTATATTAATTTGAACAAAACTGATTATTTTTTAAAATATAAAATTAAAATTTTTAAAATAATTTTAATATTAAATTTAAATTTATTATTATTTTATAACAACAAAAAAATTATTTTATATAATTTATATTCATTTTGAATATTTACTTTTATTAAATTACAGTGATATTTATACTTTTATTAAGTATTTTATTAATAATATATAAATTTTTTATATAATATTTAATATTGTTTAATATTATTTATTATTAAATTATATAATAAATTAATATATATATATATATATATATATTAATTTATTTTAATATTTATATATAAAATTATATATATAAAAAAATATTTTATCAATCACATCTATCAAATCACTCACCAACTTAATAAATTTTCCTTCATTTTTTACCATCTTTCTCTTAATCCAAATACTCAACTTACCTCACACTTTCACTTCAAATCATATCAAATTCACTCCCTTAAATTCACTCATCCAAAAAAAGCCTTAAGATGAAAGTGTGTAAAAAGTTTAATTGTTTGGATTAAGAAAAAGATGATAAAATTTGAGTAGAAAGTTTGTAAATGATGTGATACATATAATAATATTTTAATTTTTAGTATAATAAATTATAAAATTATAAATTTATTCTTAAAATTAGAAATAAAATGTAATAAATTTATTTAATGTAATTATTAATATTTTAAAAAATTTATGAAAATATTAAATTAATAATTTTTTAAAAATATATTTAATTTATTATAAAATATATTAACTTATTAATTAAAAAGATTAATATTTTAAAATATAAAATTAAAATGTTTAAACAATTTTAATAATAAATTTTTTAAAAAAATATTATTTTATAATAAAAATCATTATTATTATTATTATAT
>Ga0209700_103411_pt1 | contig 30519 bp, 15 predicted proteins | sample SiratroredBW_FD_187528 | JGI IMG/M metagenome (GOLD analysis project Ga0209700, IMG submission 187528) | Root nodule microbial communities of legume samples collected from California, USA - Siratro red BW (SPAdes) (version 2) | ecosystem: Host-associated > Plants > Roots > Nodule | place: USA...
TTCCTTTATTTTTTCAAAAATAAAAAAAAAAAAAAAAAGCAATTTTAATCGCCATAAAGGGAGAATATCAAATATTTTGGACACAAATCCACTTTAGGCACGCTTTGGTTGCATGTAATGGCCTATATATCATTGAGAAAGTTGATTAATCTCCTTCAATAATGGCTCATAATTTTCATTCAGACATTAATTGAAAGATGTGAAAAAAATTACATCAATTGATGCAAGACACACACCCAACGGGAATGACATGTGAACATGCGTGGCCACAATAGCAGCATTGAATGGACAAGGTAGGAAAAAATATCTCACATGTGTACAGTGATGAAGATTAATTTGTATTGGGTTACTCGGTTTTCAAATTCTAAAGTAATGAAATTGACTTTTAATATTGATTGGTTCGTTGAATAATGGAATCACATCAAACTAATTTAATTCATTTGTTTTTAACGAAATTTTGTGGGAAAAACACGAGTTTGAAGATAGTAGTATCTCGGAATAATAATTAATACAAATTCATTTAAAATTAAATTAATACTAACCATTATAATTTGTCATAAAATATAATATAATTTAAATTTTAATATAGCAATATGTTTATAATGATTATATTTAAAGTTTTAAGAAAATCTTAAACCTTAAAAAACTATTACCACTTTAGGGATTTTATGTATAGAAGAAAAAAAAAGTTGAAAACCAGTTTCAATGTCTTGAGTATTTACAATGTAAGAATATATAAGTTATATAATGTTTAAACATTCTTTAAAAAATTTCATCACATCAAAGTATCTTACTCCGAGTATATTATTTTTCTCTTTACGTGTCTTTTCTGGAAAAGAAATTGTACAAATTTATCGTAAGATCTCTAAATTCGTTTTAATCTCATTGAAATGCTTGAATAAAAATCCAATAAGAAACATAAATTAAAAAGAGCCAATGTCCCCCATAACCCATCTAATGAATTCAATCAAATTAAAATTTTATGATTTATTATAACAATTATATCCATTATAGGAACTGAAAAGATATTCTATTATAAACATTGTTTTGTTGTTTTGGATTGTTTAATGAGTAAATGACTGTCTAATATTTTAGTAGATAATTTTTTTAAACCATCTATTCTTAATATATAAACTGTCATCTGCTAGACCATCTATATGGACGGTCTTTTCTTAGACCATTTAGTCTTTGTATAGATGGTCTTTCACTAAACCGTCTAATCTTTTTCTTTTAGATGGTTTGGTATGTTCATCAGATGTCAAGTTCTTCTTGTTTGTTAGTTAATTACGCTTTTGTTAGTTTGCTTTCACTTTTGTTTTTCGTTCTTAGTTATGTATATACACACCTTACTTCCCTTTGGCGTGGTATAAAATATTTTTTTATTTTTGTCCTTGGTTTTCGCTTTCCTCTTTCCCCTTATCTCTCTTTCTAGTTTTCGTTCATTATCATGGAAAATTCCATGAACACACCCAATTCTTTCTTGAAGAAATTGGTCATGTACCATGTTATTATGGTGTCATAACTCTTAAATGAGAGAAGAGCAATCAATACATAGTTTTTTGTATCTTCATCCTAATGAAAACCTAGTTACAATTCCTTTTTCCTTATTTTAGACTCCGGTAATTACCATTCATGGAGCAAGTTTATGATTACAACCCTCAGTGCCAAGAACAAGGTAGAATTCATAAAAGGAAATCTCTATCAACCATTAAGAACAGATGCTGACTACTTTGATTGGAACCATTGCAACAATATGGTTGCTTCTTGGATCATTCATTTTGTTTCAATCCATACACAACAAAGTGTTATTTGGATGAATTCTACTATCAATATTTTAAATGATATCAACATCAGATATTCGTAAGGAGACCTTCTTTGTGTTCTTTTATCTTCAATCAAAAGCATTTTCCCTAAATTAAAGTAACTTGTCTATGACAAAGTATTTTACCAAATTAAAGATTATATTGGACAAGTTAGATAACTATCATCCAAAACCTATCTACACTTGTTAAAATAGGTATTTTTGCAATGTTCTTTCTACTATTACTAAGAGAAGACATGAGAATTAGGCTATGCAATCTCTTTGAGGCCAAAATGGTCAATTCATCAACATTAAATATCATGTTATGCTTATGGATCTTCATCACCCATAAATAATTTTTTTTCTTATGTTCAATAATAAGAAAGATAGTTTTCAAACAAGTTCCTCCTAACTAGCATCAAGAATGTTAATTTCAATGTCAACACCAATCAACAAGTGGTCCAAAATACAAATACCTGTTATTTTTGTAGTTGTAGTGGTCATACAAATGTTGTATGTTAATGCAAGCATGGTTTTCTTTCGAGCCAAGAAAATTAGAATTTAAGGAATGGATACAACTCTAACAAGAAAGTTTGTACTCACTGTGCAAAAACTAGCCATACCATTGAAGTCTACTATCAAAAGCATGTATATCCACCAGGTCACAAATGTTTTAACAAGATTGACCGAACTCAAAGTGTTGTTCAAGATAGCAACTCTCACAAGGAACAAAAGAATGATGACCATGGAGGTGACATGCACATAACAACACAACAATATCGAGTTCTTATGGACCTTCTACAACAGGAAAACAACATCAAAAGTGTGAATCAATCACAAATTAATCAAATTATATCTTTACACTATGTTCAACAAGGCAATGTCTCAACTAATATTAGTGCTAAATCTTATAAAAAAACATTTAGATCATTGACTCTGGCACTACAAATCATGTTTATACTTTCTTAACCAATCTTATTTCTTATAATTCGATTATCCCTATTCCTATTAAATTTCCACAAGACAACTTGTCTCAGCCACACATTCTGGAACTATGAAATTCAATGACACCGTTTATCTTGATAATGTTCTATATATTCTAGATTTTTCATGTTGACCACACACGTTAAATATGGATTTTTCTGATGAACAAAAAGTTTGAAACTTGAAACATTATAACATATTTCATTAGACAAATTAAAAATCAATTTCAACATCATGTAAAGGTTATACACATTGATAATGGCAATGAATTTCTATTGAAAGACTTATTTTCTTATAAAGGAATAATACATCAAACCACTTGTATTAAAACTCCTAACAAAATGAAATTGTTGAAAGAAAACATCAACATCTTCTTAATGTTACTCGATCTGTGTAGTTTCAATCCCAGTTACCCATGAATTTTTAGTGTTATGCCCTCTTACAAACTGCTTTACTTATTAGTTGCATTCCTACACAGTTGCTTAATAATTCCTCCCCTTATGAAAATTATATGGAAAATTGTATGATGTTTTTATTCTCAGAGTTTTTGGATGCCTCTATTATGCCAAGACCATCACTACTAATAAAAAGAAGTTATACAGTAGAGTTGGTCCTGGAATCTTTATCGATTTCAAGCCTAACATTAAGGGATATATGTTTCTTAATCTTTAAACTCCAAAGATAGATGTTTCTCACATCACCTATCTTCTTGATCAACATTTCCTCATCAAAAACTTGAAAGATTTCACCTACTTTTCTTAGTCTTGAGATAGCTAGAACTAGTAAAGACATTCATGTTTCTTGATGAAAATACACTTTGGATCTTCTGATGAAAATTGGGATGTTTGTCTTCACTCTAATCATCACTCCTATGGATCACTCTTCTTGTCTACCCACTAATATTGGAGGCAAACTCATTAAAATCGATGCTTCCTCTTATAGAAGTCATCAGCCGCCTCATCTACGTCACTAATAGCTATCCAGACATAACTTTTTTCGTCAATAATCTCATTTAATTTGTTTCCTTTCCTACCACTACTCTACTCATCAACAAGCAATTTTCTACGTCATTCGCTATTTCAAAGGTGCTCCCAGTCATGGTATTCTTCTCAACTTTCATAGTTTCATCCAACTAAAAGCTTTTAATGATTCTTATTGAGCCACATGTTCTCTCATGAGAAGATTTATTACTAGTTCACATCTATGTTGGTTATTATATAATATTTTGGAAGTTTAAAAAACAACAAATCATACCGAAAAGCTCTTTCAAAGTAGAATATCGAGCCTTAGTTGCTACTACTTGTGAAATACAATGGCTTTCTTCTTCAAAATTTTCATGTTAATTTTTCTCAACAAGCTCTTTTGTATTATGACAACCAATCTACCAGTCAGATTATTGCAAACCAAGTCTTTCATGAACAAACTAATCATATTGGGATCAATTGTCTTATCGTTCAAGAGAAAATCAATAAAGGTCTTATAAAGCTTCTTCCCATAGCTTCTACTCTCCAAGCTACGAACATCTACATTAAACCCCTTACTCCTGGTGCTTTTAAAAACATGTTTACCAATATGGGAATGTTAAACATTTATTTTGAGCTTGATGGAAGCTTTCAAAATTTTGCTTTTTGTTATTTCCATGAGTAGTCAGTCTTTCACTAGATTGTCTAATCATTGAGTAGACGGTCCTCCCATAATTGTCTAGTCTTTGTAAAGACTGTCATTTACTAGATTGTCTAATCTTAGTATGGAAGGTCCTTCATTAGACCATCTAGTCTTTGTATAGACAATTTTCCACTAAATTGTCTAATCTCTTTGTATCCTTTAGACGATTTGGTCTCTTAACCAACTTTCACGTTCTTCTTATTTGTTAGTAAGTTACACTTTGATAGTTTGTTTTCACTTTCGTTTTTCATTTTTCATTGTACATTTACATGTCTTGCTTTCCTTTGGCATGGCACGAAATGATATTTGATGCTCTATTTTTTGTTCATCCCTGATTTTTACTTTCCTCTCTCCTTTTTTCTCTATTTCTAGTTTTCATTTGAAATCATGGAAAATTCCACGAACACACCTAATCATTTCTTGAAGAAATGAGTCATGTACCATGTTATTACCCTCACTACTCATCTCAACATAATTCACTCATAATTTTATGATTTTTTGATAACTTATTATGATTATAATTACCTTGTTATAGTGAATAAAGTGAGACGGTGAGAATTTTAAAATTATGAAATATATATTATATCGATTATAACTAAAACTAACAATAAGAAAGTACTTAATTTAATAATTAAATTACACATATCCTATTAAGTAATTTTCATGTTGGGTAAATATTATAACTGATGTAGAAAACTTTCCTAAGATTAAAAGTACAAATTCTTTATTCGAGTGCAAGGTTTGATATTGGTCACACTAGGAGGTGTGGAATTTGACCATGTTGTTCAATAAGGATCGTGAAGTAGTACTCTTTGAAAGCAACGATGTTCTTCTTATTAAACGTAGGTTCCTTAAATGTCTTTTTGGACAAGGAGACGAAGTCGGAGAAGTCACTAAAGTCTCATAGGATTTTTAGATTGAGCTACTTGTCATTTTGAATAGAGGTGTCAAAATATGTTTAAAACTATAAGTCAATTCAACTCATTATGAGTTTGAGTCGAGCGAGATTGAATAAAAAATATTTTAAAATGGGTAAAAATGAATCTGACTCACTTAACTTATAAATTAAAGGAGTCCACACCATATTGAAGGCCGATTGACCCAGAGCCTATTCTCCTATAAGTTTTAAATCTTTGACTCAATTAAAAAAGTGATAAATAAACTAATTGAGACAATATATGTCATTGAATTATAATAAATAGATTATCAATTTTATATATGAAATAAGTTAAAATATAAAATATTTTTATCTCGCTATATCCATCAAATTTACTAACTCTTAGTATATATATTGAGATAAATTATAAAATCTTTAATTTACTATAGAGTGAGTAAACTTAAATTCACATATTCTTAAGTCAATATATAATGGCTCAAGTTATATGAACCAATTATCTCTGACACTTTTAATTTTTATATAATGACTCAAGTTATATGAACTAATTATCTCTTGACACTTTTTAATTTTTTATGTTTTTGTTGTTGTTTAGATAGGATTTTTTTTTAAAGAATGGGGAAGAAGGTGTTGATGAGAAGAAGAATGGCTAAGGAAATTATTATAATGTCAATAAAAATATGATAGAAATTAAAATGATTTATAGCTATGTTAAATTCCATTTAAAAAATTCTTATTTTTTTATATTATCTAACTTTATATCGACTTGAGTAAAGAGGATAAGAGATTGAAAAGTCTAACAAACGGAAAACGAGGAAACGTGTGAACCATTTTACATACTCGTACACCTAAATTTCCAACTTCATACAAATTATTTACTACAATCCAACATACGCATCAGAGACCAAATTCAAGGAACACAACTATTGTCTAAGTCATCATTAATTAAAATCTTATTTTAAAGTACTTTTTAATAATTCAGTTTAAACAGTTTTATTTACAAGTAATTGAACTTTAAAAAAATAAATTAAAATTAGTTTTCATTAAGTAATTTAGGTTGTTTATCAAATTCAATTCAAAACAACAATTTGATTTACTTGAATTGTTTTTGAACGGCCAGAACGGTGTGTGAAGAATCAAAATGTTTGTGGTGAAGAAAAAGTTTGGGAAGAGAAGGAAATTACAAAAGGCTAGGGCATTCGAGGATGGCTAGAAAACAAAAGAAGAAAAAGTGAGTGAAAGAGAGAAAAAGAGCCAACACCACACATACCAAGGTGACTCCAAGCTTCACCTAAGAGCCAACCTTGCATATTAATGGCATCATTAACCAAGTTGCCTCCCCCAGGTAGTTACTGTGTCTCCCTTTTTTTTTCCAAATTGTTGCCAAATTGTAAACCACAACCTACCTACCTTCACTTGGTTTGGCTTCGTTCTTTGGCTATTGGTGGCACCGATGCGCCACTTCACACATGCAAAATTGCCCCTAATTATGTTCAAGTGCTTCTTCCTCTAACCTTCAAAAACATGCATAGCTTGACTGATATTATTCAGCCCGGTTGTTTTTGCCTCCTTTTTTCAATTCTCTTTTGGACTTTTACCATTGCTTCTCCATTAGTGCCCAACCACATTTATGCATTTACTAAAAAATTATTGGCCTTAGTGGTCAATTTTCTTTAAATAAATTTTGAATTTAAATCTTGTAAATGTAAACATAAAGTGAGTGAAAAAGAGATTCTATTGAAAATGATTAATCAAGTAAATTCATAGAAATTAATTACATACCAAAAAAAAAAAAAAACTTAATCAGTAAATACTTCCTACCACTAACTTGGCTAAAAAGATATATATTTATGCATTTCAAAGTAATGATGATCTTCTCCTTAGCAATTCTTTATTTAGTCCATAATCATTTGTTTAGGGTATTTTACTAGTGAATAACTGATAAAGTTACTTATTAGCGAAGGATCTACTTTATAAATTTTGAAATGATAAGAGATATTATAAGTCTAAACTAATAAACTAGTTTATTAGATTATACATATTCGATAACATTAATTAATAAACAATGTAAAATGATATAAAAAATATAATTATATAAGTTTTATCTATAAATAATTTTTTAAAATAAAAAATCTTATGACTATGTGATTATAATTTAAAATTTAAAAAAAAATTATTAATTTTTTTTGTAGTTCTATTGATTTTTTAAGATATGTGTTATTTTTATTTGGACAAGTCATTTTATTTTAACTACATTAGTATTCATTAATAGAGTTTCTTTCTTATAATTTTTATTGTGTGTAAGTTCCTTCAAATGTTAATTATTTTTTAAATTAAACTATATATAAAAATTAAAATTAATCCAACAACTACTAAAAATAATGTAAAAAATAGTTGTCTTTGTAGATTTGAAAATGGTTAAAAAATTATAAATTATAAAAGAAACATTAAAATATAAAGGATACTAATGAAAGAAAGTTAAAATAAGTTAGTAGCTTGTACGTAGCTTATAAACTATAAACTATTAAGATAAATTATTTTGAAATATTTTATCAAACATTTTTATGTTAATTAGTAAAACTTGTTTATAAACTATTCAAATAAATTTGTACTTAGCTTATTAGCTTTAAAAAACATATATTCTCTCTCTTTCTCTCGGTATATATGTTTTGTAAAGAGTAAATAGTTAATGAATGTGAATACACGGTTACATTTTTTTATCTATTTTTAAGGCTTTTATGCATACTTAAAAAATAGTATTAACGATAATAAAATAGTTATTAGATTTTCTATCTTGTTATTTTTTTAACTTCTCCATATAAAGTTTAAATTAACTAAATATTAAATAAACATAAAGATATAAGTAGTCAATTTTATTTTGAATTTTAAAAACAATATATAAATTAAAGTTATTTGAAGGTAAGCATCGTTAGAAGTTTAACATAGTTAATTATAATTTTCTTTTTTACAAAATCCATTATTGAAGCATATTAAAATTGTCTATGCATACATGGTTGCTTGTATAAATATGAATTGTTTAAAATTTGTGTTATAAGGAGAGAAATTAATGACAATATTTTAAGTTTTATTATTTATGTTAACTATAAGACTCATAAAATGAAATTAAACACTAATAAGTTTAACATTAGAGTGAATTGTGTGTATTTAAAACTATCTAACATATAAAGTCTACAAAATATATTAAGATAAATAATTTATTTAAATAAAAATAAATGATGGATGCTCTTTCCACCGAAGTATAAAAATATGTAAAAATAAGTTTAACATTACTATAAATAATTAACATGCAGCGACTGAGTGGACATTTTAGCTTACAATTTTTCATCATTTGTTTAGATAATGCTCACTAATTATGGGAATTGTTGCGGTTTGACCCTAATTGCCTTACTTTTGCATTTAAAAAAACTTAATGTATTGGTAATTCACTTAGCCATTCAAAACTAGTTGCCACAAGCATTAATTGGATAGAGTCATATTATAAAACCCACTAAATCTTTTTTAAATGTTAACTACACCATCAATTGACTCCAATTGATTCGAGTAGATATACAATTAAAGGTGAAAGGTGAGTTAATATATAGTAGAATATATTACCATATAACATAATTATCATGCAAACATAATTATCATGCAAACATCATTATAATAATATACATTAATGAATTTATATTTAGTTTCATATGTATTATTGTCACTTAAGACATGATACCATCTTAGATATCCCTAATTACCCATTAAGGATTATACAATCACTCATTTAGGATCATTCATCTAATGCCAAACCTCATATATCTTTCTAGAGCACATATAATAATCTCACATTTTATACATCATACTATTTATATAAATGTGTATAAAAGCATACAAATCAACATTTATAAAACATAACTGAACATCATATACCAACACATTGTCACTTGAGTGAGCTTCTCTCACTTGAGCGAACTCTTCAACATAAAATGGACATTATCCATCTCGGTTGAACAATATTTTCATTGTTTGAGCAAAAAAGTAACTGAAAGCAACACACTCTTATGTTCGTCTTGCTCCAATGACCATCTCATCGTTTAAGCATCGTGGCCAGTGCTTGAGAAACTACTACTTTGTTACAAAATCTAATAAGTTCTACCGCTTGAGCGTCTAAGACATGCATCATGCAATAACACATGTTAAAACATATGTACATCACTTTACACCACACTGAAGCGTTTAAATCAGCTCGAGCCACAAGTCATATTGCTTGAGTGTCAAACACAAGGCTTGAGTTATACACTTCTAAAGGAGAGAGAATCGTTTGGTCTCTCGCTCAAGATGCAAGTCACTACTTGAGTTATACAATCCATCACTTGAGTGACCAACCCATCACTTAGGTGACATAAGACTGTAAGTACAATCAATGTATATCGCTTAGGCCTTACCTGAGCGACAACACATCGCTCGAGTGATATTAAGCTTGAAAGCAACCCAAACTCATATTACACAATGTTTTCTAAAGGTTTTCCAACATTTTCAAGGTTTCTTTTTACTTCCAATTCATTCATATAGTAAATTTAAGCATACATTCATATAGTAAATTTAAGCATATAATAGGGTATATCACATACCAAATCACCACTTCATCCTACCACTCCCATAATATCAAATTTTATACCATTGATATATTCGACATAACCATCAATTTGCAAAGAAGTGACATAAGCTCCTCTTACCTAAATTGAAGCATACTTTTTTACAATATTTTGGGCTGAGTGTTTAAATTATTCTTCACCTTGTAAAGTCATACCCAGTGAGTTTTTATTGTTCTCTTTGTCAGAGTGTTCATTTTTATTCTTTCGAAGAATTTTTAGTCTTAAGGGGACATAAAGAGGGTGTTACCTAAAGAGGAGAGAATAGTCGTGCTTTCTGAAAAAATAGAATACTTGTGTAACCTGAAGAGGTGATAATAATTGTTGTAATCGAATTGATTAATGAAAGCTCTTAAGTAGTTGCTTAAGGGCATTGGAGGTAACTCAAGTTTGAGTAAACCGGGATAAATGTTGTGTGTCTCAGATTTAATTTTATTATTTCTTTTTATTATTTGATGCAAATCAAATTTTTAGGTTCCATTCATCCCCTCCCTCTACCCCTCCCCCTCCCCCCTCCCCACCCTTTCTAGATCCAACTGCACTTTCACAACTATTTTACTAAAATATGAAAATTGACTTAAAAGCTTACAAAATAAATATACAAAGTTTTATATATAGTGTATAGAGTTACTAAAGTCATACAAGGTCTATGGAAGAAAGTTAAATTGAGTTTGTTTATGATCAACTATATTTTTCAGGTTTGCATAATTTAACTCGATGCTGAGCAAAATGGTCATAAGTTTGTTAATACAATTTAGAGAACTTTCATTAAGCAAACAAAAATTTAATTTCATTATTTGCATTTGTTAAGCTTTTGTTGATCAAATAGGTACCCTTTCTAAGTGATTTAACATATAGTTATTTCAAATCTTGAAAATTCACTAATTGATCAACAAATTCTCTTTAATTTCAAATTTTCTTACCAAAATTTGTATTCCCATCCACCCATGTAAAAAATGACAAAAAGATTAAATAAATCCGTAAAATATAAAAGGTTAAGAACATTTTCTACTAAATCTTTTTTTAATACTCATTTACCAAAACTATTCTAAAGATGAACACTTAAGCACCAAAAGTATGATAAATAGTATAAATTACAAAGTTAAAAGTGTGTATAAAATGTATTTATCACTAGCATAGTCTTTGTACTTCTTTACCTTGTCCATTAGATTTTCTTTTTCTTTTTCATTTTACTCTTTGTTGCATATTTTACCAAGCCATGAATTAGAACTCCAAACATGTCTTAGGTTGCAATTTTAGTTTGAAATCTTCCATGAGTTGATAGAAACTTCAAGCCTAAAATAAAGGAGGACTAGATCAAATTTCATATGATATGATATGGTAAGTATGTCGTCTAGTGAACTTACTCCGACGCAAGTTTGAACTGAATTGATTTGTTGAAACAAATTAACTTAACAAAGTATGTTTTCATAAATACTTTTAAATAAAGTACTTCTTATAAAATACAAAAGTTGAAATCCCAACACTTCACAACATATTTGGTCAGACAAACATATTTAAAACTTATTTTAAACACAACTCTTTTGTCTAAGAGATCACTATAGACGCAAATTTTACAACTCAACTGAATCACTTGATTGATGTATTTTCTTGTTTAATTTGAGCATATCATAGTTCTTGCTTCTGACCAATCAATATAGGTACAAATTAAATACTTCATTTTAAAAACACTTTGATAACAATATTTTTAGTAAATACTCTCACAACAGCTCTCCTTCTTTCGTTAATGCAAATGATAATAATATATAATATAAAAAAATATATAAGGAAGAAATAAAATATACACAAAAAATATAGGTTAATATGTCACAACAAACTACATCTATTCTTTGGACAACAAGCCAAGTTTAACTAGGCAAACTATTGCTACGAAGTACACCTGAGTATTCTTAGGGCATGTAGTACTCTTGACTACTCCCTTGAGTATTCTTTACCCAGGCCACTTTCAAGGAGTATTCTTTGGGCATTTAGCTCTTGGTTGATCCTTTCAAAGAGTATTCTTTAGGCATCTAGCTCTTGGTTGATCCTTTCAAGGAGTATTCTTTCCACAAGTCACTCTTGGCTTAACCGAATATTCTTTACACTTTAGCCACTTCTAACATAAGAAGATTTGAAGATTTAAATGATCCACTAATATTGAGTTTGACTACTAACGAATACAGTGGTTTTAAAATCTCTCTCCTAATTTAGATAATCTTGTACTTTATGGAGGGGTTACGTTTGTTGATGAATCAAAGGTGTAGATTCACTTTTCTAGAGAAATGAATAAACATTCTCTATGTTTTTTCTGATGACTACTTCTAATGTATGGATATGCCATATTCTCTGCTCTTAGGTTTGGGATCACTTTATGAAGCTTTGAGATTTCACTATATTTTAGCAGCATTTTTGCACAACATGACCTCAACTCTACGCTCTTCTTCTTAATTGAAGGCTTTATATAGGTATTGGAAGAAGATAACTGTTGGGAAATTGTTTTTATTCGTTAAGTAGCTTCAATTCTTCTCATATCCCTTTTGCATTTGCTGAGCTTTAATATGGTTGTTACATTAAATGCAACTTTAAATGCTCTTATTCTTTACATAACATCCTCGATGATTGATAACACATCCCTCCCTCGGCAGCAGAGCCTTTTATACCATCTCATGTTAAAAGAGCACAATGTAGATGACAAATAGTTAAGTCAAAGTTGAAGATAGCTTGTGTCACGAAAGAAGCATCTTTAGCTCGAACTTTAGGAAATCTTGACGTTGACTTTTACTTTTTATCTAGGACGGACCTCTTTGGTCGGATAGGGGCAATAGACATTTTCCTACAACATAGAATAAGCTCAGATATGTATTCAAGTAGTGTGATGTTAGCTTAGTCTATGTGCGTATAATATGAAATTATATGCACGTATCATCTAATCATATATGTGCCTTATAAGTTGTAAGAGAATATTGCATAGTGTTTTATATGTGTGTCATCTGACGTTTTATGCATGTTTCACCATATCTTATATGTGTTTTATTAGACATAAGAAAATAGATCACAATGTTTTGTCTATCAGATACAAAAAAATTGTATTTTATATGATATGTTACTGAGTATCAATTACCATACACACGGTGAATGATCATGTTTGAACATAGGTGTTTTCAATACTTAATCAAAACTATAAGATATTTGGGTTTTTCTTCAACAATCTCCCCCTTTTTGGTAGTGCTTAAAACACTCAAAGTTAAAGCATGATATTTTTCACAACATGTTCAATAGATCAAGTTTTTACAAAATATTTATCAACACAATACAAACTTTATAGAATACAAATATGATAAAATACAAGTTTGATGGGTTATCAAAGTTTCAAAACATTCTACGTCATACAAACTTTACAAAATATAAATATGATAAAACATGAGTTTGATGGGTTATCAAACTTTAAAAACAAAGCACTTAATTCTTATTAAGTCAGAATATATCTAGTTGATATATCCTTTTAACCTTTTGTTATAGTAATTTTAGTACCAGCAAATACAATAAGGAGGTTGGAGCATTGTGTAGAGAAAAATAGAAATATCTTGCTCAACTTTTTCTTTATGAAAATTCCTAGATTTCTTTAGCAAGACGCTCCCACTTGGCATGTGATCCCTTTTGCCTTAGCCTCCCATTTTGTATTTTTTCTCGCCTTGAAGTCTTATTTCTCCCCCTTTTTAAGCAACATCAATAAAGGGTGAACAAGGTTTTTGGCAACAAAAGTATGAGATATATAGGTGGCAAGTAGTTTGGGCTTTCACCAACAGAATTTACTTAGGGGTTCCTTGATGTACTAAACATTTTGAGAAAGAATCATAAAGAAAGTGAGATCAACAAAAAAAGTTGTGTTGCCAAGGTGAATGATTATCCTCTATTTGTAGAGGGATATATTTTCCTTTCTCCTCTTTATTCTTATCATCTTTGAAAAGTTTGACATTTCTTCTTTCTTGAGATACTTTGAGTATCGTCCATTAAATCACTTGTCTTTTCATCATGAATGACCTTTCAAAAATTCCTAACATTTTACTCAACTATAGGCAGATAAGTCAGCTTTAATCCTACACATGCTTACAAATATCATTAATACTATCCAAATGATGCCATTGTTTCACCATTTTTTTTATCATCTATAAGAATTGTTTGTATTACATAGATGATGCAATCTCACTAGTATATACACTAATCCTTTAGAGAGACCATTAGTTTATTTTGTGATTTGTCTGAACATATATGGATTTAAAAAGGATTCATTGAATCATTGATCTCAGTTGATGTAGTATTTTACTTTCATATGTTAAGCTTTTGACTTTTTGAGAGAAATTTTCTTAAAGTTCACTTCTTAGGATGATATAAGAATTTATCCTAACAAGATTTGAGAGACCTATCGTGTCACCCGCTATTGGTTATCGAACCACCCTTAAATATCTAGTCTCATGCATGCGTTGACTAACCTAAATGTGAGGGGGGTGTTTTAAATTACACATTGACTAAAGATAAGATCAATTCATAATATCTAAGTAGGTTCAAACCTCACCTTACAAGTCAATTTTGTAAAGTTGATTTAGGCTTAAAGTATATTTTTTAAGAAATTGAATAACAACAATTGAAAAGCAATACTATGTTGAAGAGGTTGATGTAGTTAATAGTATCATTGTAATTAATAAACAGAGTAACATATTACATTCTCTATGGTCACTCTTCTTATATTGTTGACAATAATTTAAAGTGTTGACAATAATTTAAAGAAAGAGATTAAATTATTATTTTTAACAAGAAAAAGTGGAATGGAATCAAACTAAAACCTTAAAAATAAGTGGAACTATATTGAAAACACTGGAGAAATATATAGACAAAAAAATTATTTATCAGTATTCTAATACTCCTTTGGTGTAGTGAATTTAGATATATTTATGTATACTAGTATTTTAAAATATCTTGTATGTTATGAAATGTGTGTGTGTGTTTTTTTTCATTTTTTTTAATTTCATTGAACCGGAAAAGGTAATTAAATAACTAGGAAGAAATGTTGTTGATATATATAAACGCAGGCTATTTCATAAGTTATTAGTACGTTTTGTAGTTAATTATGTTTATGTTTTATTATCTTTGTTAGAAAAATGTTAGATATATTAATATGATGATATGTTACACAAAGATAACCTTTTTTTACAAAATATTAAAATAATTTTTATTTTATTTTATGAGGACTAACATATTTAAGCATAATCCGGTCATATTTATATAAATTATTTTATAATTTTTTAGTGAAATGATATTTATCTTTTATATTATTTTAAGTACTATACAATTAGTTTTTTTATGTTAATATTTATAATATATTTTAAATTTTTTATCAGTTTTTAGTATTACTACTTTAGTGCAGTATATGTATATAATATTTTCTTATAATAATATTACTTTATTATGTTTATTCAATAAAGAATTTATAATTATTTTTAGATCTGATTTTGACTATTTAGTTAACTAGCTTTTAATGATTATAAAATTATTTACTATTATCAATCTGCAGTGTTGTATTTTATTACTTTTGTATGATAAGACCAAAAACATTTTAATATTTATTCTATAAAAGTAATTATAGTGTAAGGATCTATTTACTGTGAGAGTAAATGGAAGGACTTATTCTTTTAAAGTGATCAAACATATTTAATTTGTTATTACAGAATCACGAACGTCTTTTTTCAATGTATTTATTGTAATATTCTCTCTCATCTTCATTAATGTGTATGTAATATTTATTTTATTACGAAGAGAATATTATGAAAATCTTAATAAAAGATGTACATTTCATACAAAGTACATTTTTTAAAAAAAATATTTTACTTTATTTTATAAAATACATACACGTAGTTACATTATAATTATTTTTAAATTTAATTATAAAAATATTATAATTAGATAATACTATTTACAATAATGGAATTAAATATGAAATTTTACTGTAATATTATTAGTTTATTAAAATTATTAACGTATTTAATGTTTATTTATATTTTCATTAAAATTTTAATAATATAAAATTTAATTATTTAAAATATTGATCAGTTTTTTGTGTGGATAATTATACAATAAATACTAAAAAATATATTTATATAAATTTTACTTAATTATTATACAAGATAATAATATTTTGCAAAAAAATTATGAACAAAAATATTATATTGATTAATTATTAAAAATATTAATACCTTATATTTTCAACTAATATAAATTAAAAATTAAATATATTATTCAATTATATTAAATAAAAAACCTAAAAAAATTATATTTTGATTAACATTACATTTTAAATGAATATTTAAATATAATTATTTAGAATAAATGCTGAATAGAAATTAAAACGAATTTGAAAATTAATATTATAAATATATGTTTTATTATTTATTATATAATTATCTATAAAAATTAATTCATATTTTAAATAATTAAAATTTATATTGTTAAAAATTAATTTTTGATTATTAAAAAATAATTAAAATATAATAAATATTATAGAAGTTTATAATTTTGATCAACTCATTGCATTCTGTTAAATTTTTATTTTCATTATGAATAATATTCATTATAGTGTCAATATTATGAATAGGTACATCCAAGTATATTTAATTGTAGCATTATTATAATCAAAGTTTAAAATAATTATAATATATGTATATCTAACTAATATATATATAATAAAGTAAGATCGTTCGTAAAAATAAAATTTTGTGTGGAGTGTCCATTTCTGAGAAAAAAATATTTTCATACTATTCTTTTTCATATTAAAAATAATTATTAAATATAAAAGATAGATAATTTGAAGAAGTATTAATGATTTTCTAAGAAAAAAATTAAGATAAAAAATTTACAGAATAAATATTAATTGTTTTTTTTAAATTAAGTAGACCTATGATCTAATTAATCTGAATAATCAATTTAAATAAGATGGAAGATATAGATTACCTCATTCTATTTAGCTATACAGAATAAGTGGATCCCTACTCTTATTTATAATGGGTGACAATACTATTCTACTGGACAATGGTGTCGATTAAAACTATGACATTGGCCTAATATTGATTGGACATTTGATAATGAAAAGTTACATGAGGTTAAATGTAAAAACACGAACATTTCGCATTTTTGATGCGAATGCCAATTCTGGTCAGTGCTGAAATCATTTCACCAGCGACTTATCAAAATTAGTATATTATATATTTATGCTAAAGTTACTACCTTAAAACTCTCTCATCTCAGTTTTTTAAAATTTATGTTCATTTATTTATTATTATTATTATTATTAACATGTAAACCATTAAATCATTAATTAAAATGTATATATTAATTAACTTTATAGTATCATCATATTGTAGGAATGCCGATCACTCGTTATAACTATTTCAAACACAATTATGTAAAATTAGTTACTTATTTCATTATAGTTAAACTTTCTTTTTAAACTTTATATTTATTAACTTTTTATTTTTTTTATGAGTAAAGATAACACAGAGATGGACGAATCTATTTTAGGGGTTTAGACTTACACGTGATAACATGGGTATTTGATTATATTCTCTTTAAAGTAAAAATTTATATTTATTTTTGTTTCTGGTCTTGTTGGGTATAAAATTTATATCTTATATATATATCCTAAATATACTTATATTGTACTCATATCTATTTCATATAGTATAATGTAGGAATAGCTGACTCCAGAAGAGGGGTTGAATGCAGCCTGAACTCAATTCTGTATAAATAAAAATCACCAAGTAAGATTGTCCAAGGCAAGAATATATAAGCACAAAAGAAGCAGTTTTATACTGATTCACCTTAATCTCTTGAGCTACGTCCAGTTCTTCCTTGACCAAACCGTTCAAGAGGTTCTAATATATCATAAATGGTTACAATGAGTACATAAACCTTTCCAAGTTATAACGAGTACACAAACCTCTCTAGGTTATCACGAGTACACAAATCTCTCCAAGTTATACCAGTCTCAATCTCCCTTGAGATCAAGACCACTCAAGATTGAGATAAACTCTCAAAAGAGTGAACAATGAAAGCTCACAAGGGTTTACTTCACAATGGTGAAGAATTACACAATGGTTTCACACAGTCCAAAATTCTAAATACTCTCAATAGCAGATTGACAATAGACACTCAGTAGTAGATACTTTAATTCTTCGATGTATTGTATGATGTTTTTCTCTTTTTGCTTCTTATTCTTCAACTTGAAATTGCTCCTCTATATGTACCTTTCTAGAAACTAGCCATTGGGATGCTTGTACAGAGAAATCTTGACTTTGTGATGTATGGAGCTCAAATTGGAAATATTTCTCTAATGTTTATACTACATTAAACTTAATTAATTATGTATAAAAAATAATTTAAAATAACATATAGGAATTATATTTGAGATACTCATTAATAATTTGAATAACAAATTTAAACGTTAAAACACAATATGATATAAAATCAATTAATCACATTTAAATATTTCATAATAATTTGAATAATTTTCATTATGAATAAATTTGATCGTTAAAGCACACAGACTATAAAATCAATTTAAATCAAATCAATAACATAAAACTAAAGTAAATAGTAAGAAAACTTATCTCTTCATGGACCATGTGTCTCCTACTTTAATAATAATGTTAACTGCACAATGTATATAAATCATAAAATATAAATGTATACTTGAGTTTTGTTATCATCAAAACTTTATCAGATAATTTAATCCTCTAAAGGAACTTTGGACCGTCTAATATTCAACAATCAAATATTAATTAAATATTTAAAAAATACAAAAGAAATATTTAATTATCAAAAATTAATGTTAAAAAAGAAATTATTTTGAGTATCAAATATCAATGAAGAAATTTTTATATATCTTAAAATTATTAGATAACTACTGCCATAGATCTTAAATAATTATAAAAAATAAATAATTATACATAATTTAAATTCTATGACAACTACAATATCTATTATTTTTTATAAATGAGAGAAAAAAATACTATAGAGATCTAAGTGAACTTGATGGATATGACATAAGTCCTACTCTTGATAGAGGATGAAAATTTGTGTGACAAAAAAAATATTTTCAAATGAAATGAACTAATAACTAAAGATAAAAGAGAAGATATTATTTTTAGGTTACTAAATAAACTTAGAGTTTATACAATTGAAAATTCAAAATTAAAGGGGAAGACATTAGCAAGTGATGAAAAAAAAAAGCAAGTAAAAATATTAAAAAGGAATAAAAATTGTTGAGAAACTATATGTTTGATGACCAGTGAACCATATGTATGGAGAAGATTGTTGAGACCCTAGTCGTTCTATCTAGATGAGATGTTAAACCTGTAGATAGTCTAATAACCCATTGAACGGTTTTAAGATTAGTTGCGTTCCTAAAAGGTCTATGACCCATTAGATGATCTCATGACTAGAACATCATATGTGCAATCTGTATTTATGTTTTGATGATAACAAAAACAAATTGAATGGTTTATTTGTTCTGATAATGACTAGTACAGTTGTAGTATATAGTAGACCTTTTAAGTGTCTACATCTTGTTCATGTTAAGCGATCTGATGAACATGTTGAACGCGTGAATAACTTTGGTTAAAAAGTTGATTATGAAGAGCAAAAACTTCCAAATACATATATTTGCTAAAAGTGTGTTAATTCAAAGAGAGATTTCACCCAAAAGTTAAAAGATTTTATCTGCACATTTTTGTGGAACAAAAAGGATATTAAGAGTGCTTTGTTAGGAATCAAAGATATCTTCATTATTTTTTTAGAATTGTCTTGCTTAAACAAATTTTAATTAGTTGTGATATATTGTGAATATTCCTAATAGAAACAAAGTGATTTATTGCAGATCTCATATACTCTATTTGCCCTTGTTTTTTGTATCTCTTTGAAATTCATCCTTTCCTTAACAGGTTTTTTCAAATTAAGTCTTACAAATGTCTTTCTACCATAATGTGGATATCTCTTATTGTATTTAAATCGAAACAATTTGAATAAATTGAAAATCTCAAAATACTTGGTTTTAATATCATGTGTTACCTGACCGAAAAGATTTTTCTAATTGTGTTGATTTGTTTCTACTAATCTATATTGGAAATACTTTTGAATTAGTTTCTTAAATAGATTCGAACAAAAAATAAATTGAAAGATTGCAGATCCAAGCCTTTTGTTTTGAGCGTCTATCAGTAAAGAGATATACATACAAAGATATTGTAAAATCAAAATTTAACTCATTCAGTTATCAAAGGACAAATTCAAAAAGATATATAAAGAGATTGAAGGTGAAGAACATGGTGTAGTGTAAGGTAGGAAGTTCAAGCCATTCGAGAGATATTGTAGAAAATACGAGAGTCACAGTGAGTGTATAATCAAGTTGTTTTAGAGTATAGTCTTCTGGGTTGAGTGATAAATCATTGTAATTATTCACACTATGAAGTTATACCCTTGTGAGCTTTCTTTATGCTCTCTTTGCGAGTGTACATTATCTTACGTGAGATTTTTTAATCTCAGTGAGGGGTTAAGAAGGTGTTACCTGAATATGAGAGAATACTCGTTGTTACCTACTTGTTGTAACCTGGAGAGATGAGAGTACTAGTTGTAATCAAGTGTGTTGGTTAGTGGAAACTCTTAAGTAATTGCTTAATGCGACTGGGTGTAGCCCAAGTGTGGGTGAACCAAGATAAATTCTCATGTGTTGATCTCTTGCTTATCTTGTTGCTGCTCATGCTTGGATTATTCTCGTTTACGATCCATTAGACAATCTTACAGAAATGTTATTACTAGAGGATTTATTAGACGATCCATTAGATGGTCTACTAGACACCTATTTTTTATCCATTATGCAAAGAGTTTAAGCTCTATTCAACCCACCTTTTGGAACCAACTATACCTTTAGTTGGTATCAGAGTTAACCTTTGTTGTTAGTTCTTAGCAAGACAAGAGAAACACAATCCTGATAGACTCTATGGACTCTTAAGGACAAGCTATTAATTGTCTACCTCTTTTTAAGGGAGAAAAATATGAATTGTGAAAACTCAAGATGATTGTTTTTCTTCTTAAGTATTGTAATGTTAATTTGCTAGATCAATGAGACCGACATTTCCTCTTTACTAGATGTCACTAGAAAATTGCTACAAAGAAATACTTGTTCTGACGAACAGAAACACAAATACTAGTTCAATGCCAAGGCTAGACATATTCTAATACGTGCTCTATTTGAATAAGAGATTGCAAAAGTTCATTTCATGTCGAATGCAAAGGAGATGTGGGAGACTCTAGCCTTATCACATGAGGATCCAAAGAGATCAAGAGAATACTCAGACACCAATATGAGATTTTTTCCATGGAGAATAGTGATAGCATCCAATCGATGATTGCAAGAGTGCAAACTATTCTCAATAGTCTAAGATCTCTTGGACCCACTATCAATCATTATAAGATCAATGATAAGGTGTTGAGGATACTTCCCCATTCTGGAGAGACTAAGAAACTACTTTGAGAGCATCTAAGGACCTAGAAACCATGCCTCTAGAAGAACTGGTAGGTATTCTTCTTTTACATAAACATGTATTGTAAGGTGATGCCAAAACTATCAAAGGAAAAGACATTGCACTGAGAAGAAGTTCACAAAGAGAGAAGAAGGCAAGGTTTATCAAAATACATGATGTTGTAGATGATGTTACAAACACGTTTAATAAAGATGTTGATGAACTTTCCTTTTTTACCAATAAATTCTAAAAGATATTGAAAAAACATAGAAAATGTAATGGTAGAAAATTCAGGCACAAAGATCACAAGGAGAAGATTGTCTACTATGAGTGCAAAAAGCTCGGACATTATAAGTCAAAATGTCCAGATCTTGAAAAGGAAAAAGAGAAGAAAGAAGAAAGGAAAAGAAAAAGAAAGGAAAAGTAGAAGAAATTCTAGAAGAAAAAGAGTTTCATGTCTACCTAGGAGGATCTAGATTGCTCTAGTTTAAATTTTGATCAGGAAGCACATTGGCTTCATGGCAAAACCATCTATAATTCCACATTAGAGGAGTGTAATGAAGAGGTAGATTTCTTTGACATAGACTCTCTTAGAGAGGCATATCAAGAAGCCATATTTAATAATGCTAGAATTGTTAGAGCCATATCTAATAGTTCTTCTTGCATATGTGTTTAATTCATCCAAGAACCCCTATCATGTTACCTAGACAGTGGTTGTTCACGACACATAACGGGAGAAAGACATATATTCAAAAACCTGAAAATGAAAAAAAGAGGAAAAGTCATATTTGGAGGAGACCAACACAGGAGAGTCATTGGTGGTGGTGAATTAAGTCTTGAACCTTCTTTGTCTATTGATAATGTTTTGCTAGTAAACAATCGAAAACACAATCTGCTGAGCAAAAGTCAATTGTTTGATAGTAGGTGCGATGTTGTTTTGAATAATGACCAATGCATAGAGAAAAATAAGGATGAGACCAAAATTTTTACAACCAATAAAGAAAGTAATCTTTTTTAAGATTGATATGGACGAGTTGTTAGCTCAAAAAATCTTGATTGTCAAAGAAGATCACTACATTTGTCAAAGGGAGTATGGTTACGCTAGTTTGATGTTACTTTCAAAACTATTAAAACATAACCTCATGAGAGGATTTCTATTCATGTCATTCAAAGACAATCTCCTTTGTGAGTAATGCGTTAAGAAGAATTATGTTAAAAGCTCTTTCAAAAGTAAAAATGATATCTCTAATAAAAGACCTCTTGACTTGATACACTTGGACTTATTTGGACCAATGAGAATTGAATCTATTAGTGGCAAAAGGTATGGTCTGATTATTATTAATTATTATACTAGATGGACACGAGTTAGATTCTTAAACCACAAGGATGACACTTTTATAGTCTTTTTAAATTCATGAAACATGTTCAAAATGAAAAAGTTGTATCTGTTATAGCTATTAGGAATGATTGTGGTTGAGAATTTTATAATGAAAACTTTCAAGAGCTTTGTTAAAATTTTGGGATAAAACATAACTTTTCCACTCCTAGTACATGAAAATAAAATGGTGTAGTTGAAAGAAAAAATTGTGCTTTATAAGAGATGGCTAAAACTATGTTGAACTCTAATTTCACTCCTAACTTTTAGCCAAAGGCCATTAACACAACTTTTTATGTACATAATAAAATTTACATTGGACCCTACTAAAAGAGACTCCTTATGAATTGTGGGTGCACAAGAAGCCCAACATATCTTATTTTCATTCCTTTAGAATTTAATGTTTTATTTTAAATACAAAAGATAGCATGGAAAAATTTTATTCTAAGAGTGATGAGGAAATTTTGTTGGGTTACTCTAAAATGTCTAAGCCTAATAGTGTTTTCAATTCTACAATGTCTATTGTTGAAGAGGCTATCTATGTAAGATTCAATTACTTTAAGCTTGATAAGAAATTATTAGAGCCTATTCAATTTGTTGACTTCCACGAACCCAAGAAAGATGCATCATAACGTCAGACAAGAGCACTAGATAATCCGACAAGAGCACTAGATGGTAAAAAAAGGATCATTAAATGGTCAAACAGACTCACCAGATAATTTGTTCAAATCATCAGCAGAAGAAAGAGAATCACTTAGAAGAAATTCAACTATACCGAAATATCATCTTATGACTGCTACCATAGGATATCTAAAGGAAGGAGTCACTATAATTCAAAAGTAACAACAATAATATCAAAAATTGAGCCTAGGAATGTCAACAAAGCACTAGACGATAAAAATTGGATTAAGCCCATGCGAGAAGAACTAGAAAAATTTGAGTAAGACAAAGTCTAGATGCTTGTCAATCTCCCTAGAACAAAATTGTCATCCAAGTCAATGGGTGTTCAAGAACAAGCTGGATGAAAAATGTAAAGTAGTGATAAACAAGGCTAGACTAGTACTCAAGGGATATTCACAATAACAAAGTATAGACTAAAAAAAAACCTTTACTCCTGTAGCTCATTTAAAGGCTATACAAATCTTCCTATCATTTGCTGCATTCAACAAAGTGAAGTTGTAGCCTATGTATGTTAAAAGTGCTTTCTTAAGTGGTTTCACTAAAGAAGAAGTATATGTGGAGCAACCCTTGGTTTTTAAAGTTCTACTTTTCCATATCACGTTTTTAAATTAAACTAAGCTTTACATGGACTCAGGCAAACTCCTAGAGCATGATATGAGCATCTGAGCACATTTATAGAAAATGACTTTAAACATGGAAAGGTAGATATTACCTTGTTTAGTAAGGAATGTTATGACAAATTTATCATTGTTCAAATATATGTTGAAGATATTGTCTTTGGTTTTACTATTAAGTTGTTGTGTAAGAGTTATCTAAGCTTATGTAGAATGAATTTGAAATGAGCTTTACGGGAGAACTCAGATTCTTCTTAGGTCTATAGATACAACAAGTATATGGTCTAATCTACATAATCAAACGAAGTATGTGAGAGAGTTGTTGAATAAATTTAAGTTAGATGATGTCAAAAAGGTAGGACCAATTGACTCTAGAAAGAAGGTTGAATGGATCCTGAACTCAAATCCCTGAGAGTAAAAATATAAAGTGAGATCATCTAATACAAGAATAAATAAGCACCAATAAAACAATTTTATACTGATTCACCCATGCCACTATAGTTACGTCAAATTCTCCCTTGAATAAACTGTTCAAGAGGTTCCACTATACATAAAACATTTAGAATGAGTACACCTCTATAGGTTAAACCAGTATCAATCTTTCTCTGAGATCAAGACCATTCAAGAATGAAAGAACACTCTCAAAGAGAGAACAACTAAAGCTCATAGGGTTCACTTCGTAGTTATGAAGGATTACAAGACGGTTTAGCAGAACCCAAGCTTATAGACTCTCTATGTAGCAAATAAGCAGTATACACGCAGATGACTAGTAGAGATTCAAATATCTGGCATTGTACAATTTATAAATATCTTTGTTTTCTTGTTTCCTTCAAAGTAAAACTTATGCTCAATATATAGCTTTGAAGAATATAGATTTTAGGAGCCTTGAATGGCAATTTCAAAAGTAACAGATCTTCAACCTTCACCAATATGTTGTTAGAGTTTGATATAAAAATAACAACTTTGTTTTTCATTTTGTTCAATAAAGTTTGATCTGTAATGGGAGATAATTCAACAGCACACGAAATATGTTGAATTGAAAGTATATGACCATTTGTTTCCCAAAAAAAAAATTATTAGAGCATTGGTTTTTCAAAAACCATCTATAACAAAAAAAAAATAAGAACATTGAAGAACAAGATTGTAATATCTGATTTTAATTAATTAATCACTAAGTGATTAGGAGATTTGAATTTGAATTTGAATTTGAAAGTGATTAAGAGAATAATCTTTTGAAATCAATTTTGAAAAAGCTACCATATATAGAGAATTTTTGAGTGTTAGAATTTTGATTGTCTTATGCTAGGTGGACCATCTAAGCTATGTTGATTGTCTAATGCTAGGTTTACCATCTAATTCATAGTTGACCATCTAATCTTATGTTGACTGTCTAATTGCATGATTCTCTTGCATAAAACAAATTCATTAAGTTTCAAATAATTACTTGAAGTGTTTATTATCATAAAAAAACATAATAGATCATGAGATGATCTAAATGAGACTTGAATCATAATGGTCTAACAAAAGAGATAAGCACCCCAATGCATCCAACTACATCTCTTGGATTAGAGAAGGAATCAGAATTAGTGGATAACACTTTGTATAGATAGATGATCGGTTCTTTACTTTACCTTACAATGTCTAGAGCAAACATCATGTACAATGTCTACTCCTGTGTCATTTCATATAATTAAAAGGCTCTAATAATCTTGGATTGTGTTACAAAGCCAAAGAAAGTTACCATTTGCAGGGATTATGTGATACTAATTATGCAAGTGACCAATTAGAATGGAAATGCACAAGCGTTGGCTACCATTTTAGTGGAGGAAATGTAATTTCTTGGATAAGCAAGAAACAAGGAACAATAGTGCTATCTATTACCAAAGATGAAAACATATCAAATGCTCACTATTGTACACAACTACTATGGATGAAATCAATTAAAAGATTACAACGTCCAAGAAGGTAAAATTCCATCTTCTGTGATAACAATGTTGCTATAAGTTTATCTAAAAATTCTATCTTGCATTCTAGGTCTAAACACATTGAAATTAAAAAACACTTCATAAGAGATCATGTGTGAAAGGATAATGTTGACTTATACTTTATACCAACAGGTGATCAATTTGCTGATACTTTTACGAAACCTCTTATTGAAGAGAGATTCAACCATTTGAGAGACTTTTTAGGCATGACTTTAATTGAAGAGTAAGTAGTGATTATGTTCTTGCATTTTTCTGTTTTCATACATTAGATGATCTAGGATATTTTATGTTGTAAACGCTCTATAATATGAGCAACAACTTTGGTCTTCTTAATTTTGGTTCAGTGATTGACATTGTCATTACTCTTGAATATTTGGGTTTCTTGATTTATGTCTTTTGGATTCACTAGAAAATGTTAAATAAGATTGGTCTTTAGAATCATTGAATTGATCTTGTGATGTAATTATACTTGTACGGAGCCTGATTGATTGATGGATCATTTTATGCCATACTTATTTGTTCTAGTGTGATTTTACTCATGTTTTCTTATGCTCTAGAACTTGGGAGGATTCTTTATTTTGGAATTTTGTTCACATGCATAAATTGAGATGATTAAGGAAATTTTGGTTTATGATAACCGTTAGCCATATGTTCCTACCCTAACGATTTTTCACTTGTTAACCCCCTTGAGCCTTTGAACTTTTTCTTATTTCTAACCACATTACAAGCCTAAAGAAAAAACCATGATTGTCCTTATCTTAGAAAATAAAGGATCATTAGAATTTGGAAATAGGTTCTTGAACAAGTGTGAATGTATACTTGCTTTTAGACTACTCATGTAAAGAAATCATTATTAAAAAAGAAAATGAAAAAATGAAAAAGATATGTAAAATGATAAATAAATAAAAAAATTTGAAAAGTTTAGAAATACAAAAAAATGAGAGATAGTTAGAGAGACAAAAAGAAACAAAAATATGCTGGAAAATTCTCAAAAAAAGATAGTTTTGTTCTACTCATACTAGTTTTTTTGATTTTATTTCCCATTGCTACTCTATCGTCTACAACTTTTTAGTTTTATATCTTATTTTTTTTCTACCTTCTCTTTGGCCCATTACAACCTATATAAAGACCTCTTTGTTCAAATGTTGTGGATATTAGAGTCTTGTTAGGCTTATGGTAGTGGTTACTGTTCTGTGGAGTGCATATACACAAGCCTAAACACATGATAGTTTTTTATCTAGTGCAGAATATGTTTGAACTACTATCTTGTTTGACAAATCTTAAGGAATTCCATTAACATCTTTCTTGATTCCTTACTTTCTTAAGGGATGTTTTTGTTAACAGTATGCTTTATATGGAACATATTGCAGTGAAGATTTCTTAATAAAACCCCTTTTTAATTATGTCAAAAAAATGGGGAGAAATAGTTTAAGAGTTTTTGTTTTGTCGTTTGTCATTTTCATGGCATATCCTTGTACACTGTCACATGAATACAATGAATTGCTTATTATTGGTGAGAAATCAAAGCATCTAATTGCTTATTGTTTGGTATATTCTTCTATGGTTTTTCTCATCATAAAAGAGGGAGATGTTTTTGAGACATTAGATGGTCTATGTCCCATTAGACGATCTGAAGACTAGTTAACCTACATGTTCTATCTAAATGGATTATTAAGTCCCTAGAAGGTCTAATGACCCTTTGATGATCTCATGATCAATTGTGCTCATAGATGGTATATGACCTATTGGATGATCTCATGACCAGAACATCATATATGGCATCTATATGTTTATATTTTAATGATAACAAAAACCAACTGAATAATTTATTTCTTATGACAATGGTTACTACAACTGTGGTATATAATAGAGCTTTTAAGCATTTACAGCTTCTTCATGTTAGATGGTTTGATGAACATGTTAACATAAACAGGTTTGGTTAAAGCAGTTGATTGTGAAGAGTGAAAACTTCTATATACATATATTTGTTGAAAGTGTGTTGATTCAAAGAGAGATTTTGTTTAAAAATAAAAGGATTTTATCTGCAGGTTTTTGGTGGAACATAAAGATATTAACATTTCAATTTTAAGAATCGAATATATCTTGATTATTTATTTTAGAATTATCTTACTTAAACAAATTTTAATTAATTGTGATATATTGTGAATATTCCTAACAAAAAAAAAGTGATTTATTGCATATCTCATGTGCTATTTGTCACTGTTTTTCGTATTTCTCTAAAATTCATTATTTTCTTAACAAATTTGTTCAAATTAAGTCTTACAAAAATCTTTCTAACATATTGTGAATATCTCTGATCGTATTCAAACAGAAAAAAATTGAATAAATTGAAAATCTTAGAATATTGTGTTTTAATATAATGTGTTACCTAAAAGGAAAACATTTTTTGATTGTGTTGATTTGATTTTACTAATCTATATTTCAAATATTTTCGAATTAGTTTCTTAAACAAATGTGAAGCAAAAACAAATTGAAAGATTGCAAGTTCAAGCTTTCTATTTTGAGCATCTATCACCAAAGAGATAAAGACAAAAAGATATTGTTTAATTAAAAATTAACTCATTCAAGTATCAAAGGACTTCAAAAAGATACATGAAGAGATTGAAGGTGAAGAACATAGTGTGGAACAAGCCCATCAATTCAAGTCATTCAAGTGGTCTGGTAAAAAATACGAGAGGGTAAAACATTCTGTAGCGAAAGAGTGATTTTTCAAATTAAACGAAACCAAAAACAAAAGAGAACAACAAAATATTTTTTTTTATACCTAAGAAACTAAATTTGTTTTAATAATTTAAAATAAAGACAAAGTTTAGATTAAATAAGAAACATATATATATATATATATATATATATATATATATATATAAAAGATAAAAATAATTATATAATATATATAAAGACTATAACTATGAATTTTTAAATATAGAATTAAAATAGATAAAATTTGTTTAATTATAAAACTAAATGAGTAATTAAATTATTAATACACACAAAATTGTGTAAAAGTGTCTAGACAATATATGAAGAGACTATTAGACTGAATTTATAAAAGTTAAGATATAATATTATGTAATTGTTTTTTATTATATAAATTATAAAAAAAAAGGGTTTATTTTTTAGAAGTAAGACCCTTTCTTTTTTTTCTAGGTTGCTAGTCTTGGAAAGTTAAGAAAGAAAAAGAAGAGAGATACATAAAAAAAAAAAAAGATACTATTCTCACTATTTTGAGTATGATGTAACGTATATTTATGGGCAAAAACTAAAACTAAATAAATTGATTTACAGTTTAACATTCCTTTTTAAATCAATTTTTCAATATTAAAAACATTCAATTTATTTTTAAAATATTTAAATCTTTAACCTTCATTGATTTAGTGGAAACATCTCCAACTTAATCTTGGATGTTGTAGTATATCGGCTCTAATTTTACTTCATTCACTTAATCTCTCAAATAATGAAATTTAGTGTCAATACGCTTACTCCTACCATGAGTTATGAGGTTCTTTGATAAGTTTATTATGGACCTGTTGTCAATGAACTACTTCGACTTCAATTCAATCAATAATTCATCATGCTACTTGACATTAACACAGCGATAACTATGTACTTCACTTCACATGAGGATAACACAACCACTTATTCAACTATGTACTTCACTTCACATGAGGATAACACAACCACTTATTCATTCTTTCACTACTAGAAAAATCATTAATAGTGATTAAAAAATCGGTCACTAAATGATTAAAATCGGTCACTGATTAAAACAGTAGCCGATTTAGTGACCAAACATTTCAGTCGCTATTTTGCTGGTCGCTGATGCATAGTGACCGATTCTGTGATGGATTTTGTGACGGATTCTGTGACCGTATCTATGACCAATTCTGTGACCGAATCTGTGACCGATTCTGTGACCGAATCTGTGACTGAATCTGTGACCGATTCTGTGACCGAATCTGTGACCGATTCTTTGACCGATTCTGTGGCCGATTCTGTGACCGATTCTGTGACCGAATCTGTGACTGATTCTGTGACTAAATCTGTGACCGATTCTGTGACTAGCTTGAGAGAACCTACAACCATCATACCAAAGCAACTTTTCTGTTATGATACAATAATTTTTATACTTATTATTACAATTACAATTACTATTAATATTATTCTTATTATTATTATTATTGATATTATTATTATTATTACTCATATTATTATTCTTATTATTATTGATATTATTATAATTACACTTATTATTATTTTATTATTATTAGTAATATTATTATTGATATTA
>Ga0209700_103412_pt1 | contig 30516 bp, 15 predicted proteins | sample SiratroredBW_FD_187528 | JGI IMG/M metagenome (GOLD analysis project Ga0209700, IMG submission 187528) | Root nodule microbial communities of legume samples collected from California, USA - Siratro red BW (SPAdes) (version 2) | ecosystem: Host-associated > Plants > Roots > Nodule | place: USA...
GGAGATAATTTGTAATTATGTTTTAGTAGAATTCTGAAGGTAGAAATTTTAAATACTTTAGTTTAAAGGATTATTGTATGTTGATGAATTTTAATGATGATTAGTAGAATGTTTAGTTTTATGCATATTATTTTTGGGGTGTTACAAATCACTTTAACTCGTTGTCCTCATGTATCCCATATTTTGCCTTATGAGTTTATTTGTGATCCATGACCATCATAATATAAAAAATTTCACTCTCACTTCCCATCTCTCTCCACATAATTATATCATTTACCTTAGCTTTATTAATAAGAGAATTATTGTATATCCTAAGATAGTCTTCCAGTAATGGAACCTCACTGATCCAACAATCTTTCCATAACAAAATCTACTTTCAAGTAATATTTGTTCTAAATAATAAACATGAAAATATGATATTTCCAATCTTATTTTTCTTTGTAATAGGTTAAATCAAACACCAATAAATATATATATGTTGTAAGAAATATAAAAATAAAAAAAATAGTCTCACATTGAATAAATATGAGTAATTAAATAAATATAAATAATAATAATTAAAGGTTTTAAATTTTCCTATTAAAAGTGATGTCAATATTTTATATATTGGGTTGACTTTAAATTTCATCAAATCCAAATTTTAATATTAAGGATCGACTTTCTTCTATATATCTACTTGAATAACACAACATATATCATTTTATTTCTCTTCAAACTTTATTTAAAAATGATATGATTAAAAGAAGTTTTGATATAACTATTAAAAATTTATATAAGCTAGCAATATAATTAAATTATAATATATATATATATATATATATATATATATTATAAATTCAAAACTTATTTTACAAATTAATTTTATATAATTGAATTAGTTTTAAATACATCTTTTTAGATATTTTTCATTAACTTTTAATGAAATTTGATTTGACTAACACACTTTTTCTTATTGTAAAATAAATTTATAGTATATTATTTTAATATATTATTTTATCTTACTATTTTTAAATTAATTTTGATATTGTTTTATTATTCTTATAGTTTTTAATTATGTCTATTATATGAAATTGAAGAAATATTGTAAATATGATGATATAGAAAATGTTTTGTTAGATAATGTTTGGCACATAACAACATGCTTATATAAAGTTCATGTTAGAAATAAAGTCATCACATGAAATTTATTGAAAAGAACAAAAAAGCAATATCAAGATCATGGAGACCTTTAATAACATACTTGATAAATTAATCTTATATAATTAAGTTAAACTTAAATTTTATTTTTTTTAAAATATATTAATTCATGAAAGAAAAATTAGTCTTAATCATCTATAGATAAAAAACTTGTTTTATTTGATGTCATTTTTTAAGTATATTCTCATATTATGTTAAAAATTTTCTCATTTTGGCACTAATAAAAATTATTTTCATCTTGTTCTTTATTATTTGTTACCATTTTTAAGTGATAAATTATCCAGTAAGTGATTATATTAACAATTTAATGGGATTTACATATATATATTTTTATTTAAAAAGTAATAATAATCAATATAATAAAAAAAATGTTATCTATAATTAGAGTTTATATCCATTGTTTCTTTTAACTTTCCCAAGAGAAGGTGAAACTCATATAATATGAATATTATTAAGTATAGACTTTTTCTTTTTCAAATTTCTCATCTTCTTGGTGGTTCATCCTTAATTAGAATTGTAGACCATAACTCAAGTAGAAAAGAAAGAATTTGCATCACATTAATTGCTTCCAATCTAAATAAAATAACTTTTGAAAAATCGATATGTAATAGATATGATCACTTATGAATAATTCATCACTTTATAATCCTAATAATATAATTTTTTTTTTAAGAATCACAATAAAAAATATTAAAGTCAAAAGCAAAATCTACAATTTTATTGAACATAAAAACTTATTTCAACAAAGAAATACATACCTGTTTAACTACATGTTACTCAATCAATAAATTCATCACTTAATGTCTAACCAATAATTCATCATTTAAGGAAAGAGAGAAAACTACAGGAACTAGAATAAAAACAAAAACTATAATGAAGAAATAAAATAAAATAAAATATTAAAAATTAATCAAAATGTTATTATGTCCAAATAATGTACTCAATTTCAATACAAACGTGGGCATCGCGGATCCGTCAAAGTATATGCTTTACTTTGACGCAGACTTATGTCACGAATGTTTATTATGATGTGAACGTACACAAAGAGAAATTGCCCTTGAACAAGTAAAAATTTTCAATTTTTTTTACGTAATTTTAATAATATTACATTTTATTTATTCTTATTTGTATGTTGTTTATCGTTGCGAGTATATTTTAGCAGTAAATTAGGTTAATCCACATACTTATTTGCATATAGTTTTATAGTTATTTTTATACTTAAATATGCTTTTGATATGGTTTTATTTTTTATTATGTAAAACTTTTTCCTTATATTTAAAACTTAAAAAGTATTACTTTCAATTTTCAGTATTATAACACTAATTAATTTTTCATTAGTGGAAAAAAGGGTTAAATAATAATTTAAAATGTGTATCTTAGTATTGTAATATATCATATCATAATCTCTTACATCCTTAAAATAAATATTATTATCTATTTTAAAATGAATATTATAAACTTAAATTCATTCATTCATTTATTGACAAATAAAAGATATTTTATAATGATTAAAACAAAAATTCACACATCTTATAAAAAGTAATTTTAAATTTTATTAGAATAAAAGATAGTAATCAAAAATTAAAATTTATTAATTTTACAAAGATTAAAAATACAATTAAGTCATATCTTTGCTATCCGTTAAAGAATATTCCTTTTGTGTAGGAAGTATTATTTTATTAAAATGGTTTAAACTATTATTGAACTTGACATGAAATTATTCTGTTTAAATAAGAAAACTCTTGATAAAATAAATCTGTAATATATATATATATATATATATATATATATATATATATATATATAATTCTTTAACTGTATCTTTGTGTGTCCACTTTACCTTTTGGGCTAGTGGAAAATAGGAATGAAGCTCTACACATTGGTTCCACTTCTTAATTTTTTTGTCTTCCTTTATCAGCTTAGCTGGGTTCTTAAAAACGCAATTCTAGTTTTTTTTTTTTTCATAATTATTTTCTTAGTTGCTACATGACTAATTTATTCCGATAGTTCTAAGAAATTAAGCTGTATTACATGAATATTTCTAATTTTTTTTTTTTTTAAAAGTTCTAATAAAGTCTGCTTCAAATTGCCGATAGAAAGCAATGTATTTTGATTTTTTTCAAAAAATATATAAAGTGTTTTTAAATATTTAAACTAAATAGAAATAAATAAGCTTTTTTTAAAAAAAATCAGTTAATTTTTTTTATTTGTACAGTTAGGATATAGAAAGTGTAATTAAACTTATACTTAAGAATGCCTGATATTTTTATCCAAATCTATGTTTGACTTTTTACATTTTCAAATTTTTTTCTTATCTATAATTATTATTTTATCAGATCATTTGAAGCATGAAAAAAACAGCTGAACTAAAAAAACATTTTAATAAATAACACAAATTAACAGGTTCTTAAAAATCATCTGAGGTTTATAAAGTATTTGTAATTTGACAAAAAGAAAAAAACTATTGCTTACAGAAATTTTATCTAAATTATAAAATTGATTTAAAGTTTAAAAATACAAGCACTAATCAATAATGTTCTTAATTATAAAAGAACAGACTTAAATATAAATTTATTTCTAAATATTTGGAAGAACTTCATTTTTGATTGTACAAATATAAAATTAAAATTGATAATTTTAATAAAGTAATTTTAAAATTTGTTTTACACTTTTTGTTGTTGTTGTAAACATCTTCTATTTAAATGCTGTCATAAGGAATACTTAAAAAAAAAAACATAAATTATTAGGAGTAGGTAATAATTTATTTGCAAGATAATAATGACATGTTTTAATAATAAATATCAATAACATGAATCTCATATAAAACCTTAAACTGCTGTAAGAGTTAAGTTCACCTATCTCCATATGCTTTGAATTTTATTTACTGGGGACTTGAAATCTTTAGTGGTATTTATTGTTTAGACTAAATATTTTTTAAAACCAAAACTGAAAATAATGGTTAAATTTAAGAAACTAACAAAAGTTTATTTAAATTTAATAAATATGTATTTAAATTATACTATTTTCTTACTACAGCGGAAAATTCGATAAGAAGATAAAACAATGTAAACAACTTTCTGTCATGATCTCATACCATGATACAGCGCAAAGGGAATAACCTTTTCCTACAAAACAATACCTTACAATACGAGAGAACTGATTCAAACGACGTAGTTTAATACAAGAAACAGAAAACAAAATTCAACTGCTGCTAAATTGGAGAGTGGCACAAACGTTTAATAGTGATGTATGAGAGAGTCCTTGGAACAATAATTGAAAAGGTTTCCTTGTGAGTTACGACCGAGGCTTGTGGGGCCCAAGTGAGAGGGTCCCTTCTTAGTCCGGGAAGTGCCAACCAACAATAGAGGCTCTGTGTGGGCCCCAGCAACAGTACCTCCATTGCTCCTTCCTCCTCCTTGGTGAAATTCAATGGACCCAATGCTCCTAATTCCCAAGGGAAAGGTCCCACACAGTGCCTTTAAGCTCTTTTCCTTATTCCATCACCCTTTGTCATTTCTATAAATTCATCAAAAAATTTATGCACAAATTCAAGCCATTAAATTATTCCAAATAAAATAATAAATAATTATTACACACATCTTAATCAAATTAAAGCTCTATCTCTCTGCCTACGTATTGGGGACCAAAACTTGTAACAAACCACCGTGTTTGACGATGAAAAATCTAATTTAACGGTTCCAATTCCTTGTGACTCTCGATTATACAGTAATGTTTGGACCTCCACGATGCTCTGTTGATCACGGCGAATAAAGTGCTTATGGAATCATCAACATTTTTGTTCCAGAACAAAAGGCATTAGTGCACACATTGTAATATAAAATTCATATATTATTACAACTCATCATAAATATTTATGTATTTCAAATTTTTAACTTTTATAATGAGAATTACAAGTCATACAAAAATATTTTTTATTAGTTATGTACACCTATTTTTTATCAGCAAGTTATGTATATGTATACCTATTGAATTAATTTTTTTCCTACTGTATTTACATTTTAAAATACAATTTCAATATATTTAATAATTGTAGTTAACATAAGAAATAAATAATAGATAAAACATACCTAATGAATATTTACTATTCAACCAAAAGAAGATTTGTCAGTCAATATCTTATTTATTGCTCTCTATTCTCTCTTTTTCGCTAAAAAAGAGAAAGACTTCACTTAAATATAGTAATTCAGGGGTTGGAGGAAAAGATGATCCAAACTTACACGGAAAACACTACTAACATTACTTATCATCAATGTACCATTAGTTTTGTTTTCTCACTTTTTCCGTTAATTGATTATTGGTTCATCTCTTCTCAATATCTTATAATTTGTTTAGGTAACTCTTTTTTTTTTTCAAATGAGAACTGACGGATAAATTAAAAAAAATCAAAAAATGAAAATAATATTTAATAATTTATACTTACATCAAATTAAAAAATATTATAAAATTTAATAAAATAATAAATTCTACTCATATATTATTTGTTACAAAATTAAAGTTAAAAATAGTTCTGCAACAACAACATAACTGATTAAATACTATAATTAATTAAATTATATTTAATTATTTTGTTTAATAAAAACAGTGTGGAAGAATAAGTATTCAATTCATTAATGTAACTATATAAGTTTATTAATTATCTCAGGTAATTATGAATTTCAGTTTTGCTTTTCTGTACGTTACATTTAAAAATATTTAACATTTTATTGTGATAGTTATTTTTAATGTTAGTATTTTTTATTCTCTTATAAGTTTTTTTTAGAAGGTTTATTTTTTTTAATATGATTATTAATAATATTATTTTTTTACAAAAATAAGAACTTGATTATCTAAGATTTTTTACTCAATAAATAATAAATATAAAAAATAATTTCATAGATTTTCTGTTTTTTCTTGAGGACTAAAAAGTGGAGCCAAATTGATTTTTTTAATTGTAGTAAGGATAAAAGCAAGTACTAGCACATAACCATTGTGCCCACCCTATCATAAAAATGACCACAAATAGTGTAACTCATAAACTACTATTTTCTGGTTACCGTTACTAGAAGATGTACACTTAACCACAACCATAATCTTTCATAATCTCTAATGGGATTTGTTTGGTAACAATTAAATTAAAATAAGGTGAAAATAATGTATGAAAATCACATTCTTTTTTATCTAAAACAAACATAATTAATAACATTTGACTGATTATTTCTAACATTTATTGGTAGATAGAATTTGAATCCAATATTTTCCTTAAAGAGAACTTAGTCTAGTATTGTTGGGACCATTAATATATGGTTCATCTATTTATACATAATTATTATTATTTAATATATATATATATTAAATATCAATATATTAAGACTATTAATTATTAAATATTATTATATGTATTAATAATTATATGTTGAGTACTATTACATTTAGGTAAATTCAGTTAATGACATTAATTTAATATTTTATTTATTTACTTCTCATTAAACAATTCCTATTTTTACCTATTTCTTCTCTCTTTATATATATAATTAACATGTAATCAATTCATACTCCTAAAAACCAGACACTCACTCTTTACTATAAATTCTATGCTTGATTTTTAAGTTAACAATCACTTGCCATTCAATTTCTGAAATTTAGTAACACCACTGCACAAACATGTACATTGCACATAACTAAGTGATGTAAAATATAATAGATTTGAAAAAAAAGATTATACACAAAAATAGAATACATTAAAAAGTATTAATATTTTAATTACAAAGTTATGTTGAATATCATAATTGGAGATGTAAGAAGCAGACAATATGTAAATTTTGTATTAATTATTAATTAATATTAATTTTGAAGGTATTAAAAAGTGAGGAGTAAAAAAGGAGAATGATGGAAAATATAGAATTAAAGAAAAGGGAAGGTTAAGTATAGCATAAAATGAATATTTGGATAGATCTTAGATTTACCTATCAACATTTGGGCAGACACTTGAAGAATGGGGTGAGATTGTGCCACGTTACATGGAAGGAAGGTGTGGATTGTAAGAACAGGCACACATAGAAAAAATAATAAGAGGGACAATAAGTTGGAGTCCTCTTTATAGCTAAACCCCTTCCCTGCATCACATCTCATGTGACTCACTCCATTCTCTCTAACTAAAACCCTTTCCATTATTCTCTCTCTGACTTCTCTTTTCTGTCTCTGCTCTGTTTCCTTTCACATTTAACCATATTCCTCTGCCATGGCGGCTGTCCCAGTATCGCGGACCGATCCACCGGCAATGGTGCCGCCGCCGCTTCTCGTTTGCGACTCCTTCGCCAAGGACGCCATTCTTGCCTGGTTTCGTGGCGAGTTTGCGGCAGCCAACGCCATCATCGACGCACTCTGCGGTCACCTCTCGCACCTCGCTACAGGCTCCTCCGACTATGAAGCCACCTTTGCCGCCATCCACCGCCGCCGCATCAACTGGATCCCTGTCATCCAGATGCAGAAGTACCACTCCATCGCTGACGTCGCTCTCGAGCTCCGCAGAGTCGCCGACAGAAAAACAGAGACTGAAGGCGCCAAAAAGAGTGAGAGTAGCTTCGACGAGGAACAGAAATTGGAGAAGGAAACTCAGGAAACTGGTGAAAATGAAGCTGATGAAGCTGCGCCAGAGTATGATTCGCCGGACAGTGAAATAACTGATTCAGGTAATAGTAATAAATTCCGCGGTGATCTTATAATCTTTTTTTTTTTAGTTTTTCCTGTTAAATGTTCGAATGATTCACTATTCACCTTTAATCTTGATTTTCATATTATGCCTTTTCAAGATTCGCGTTCTTTCTTTCGCCGGAGAATTGAATAGTTAATTTTCTGATTATTCATTATTTGATAATTATTTTTATTTTTATATATTAGATATTCTTTTGTGATTGATAAGGGTGAAAATTTGTTGTGCCTCTTCATGTGATTAAACTTCTGTGTTTCTGCTTTTATCTCCATCACTTTTATAAGACAATTAATATATAGGAAAAAGTTATTTTCATTCCCTTCTGTGTGGCAAAGAAATAGGAGCACATGAAGTTAGTTTTCCAATTATTTTTGCATTGAAGTCAATTTTCGGTTGCGCAATGGTAGACCGCAGACGTCGTTCAACATTTTGATCCCTTTATTTTTCCAGAGAAGCAAAATCCTGGCCCATAGGTTGTTTCTTTTTAATAAAAATGCTTTTGCAAATTTTTATTTTGTATAAAAGCGGTGCTATTAAACTAAGTATGTTTGATAATTTATTTTCATTAAGTTATATTTTGATTTTGAATTCTTATTATTTCATTTTTGTCTTTATTAAGCTTTTTATAATTTAATCGACAATATAATTTTTTTATCTTTTGAAACTGTAACTTTTGGACAAATAAAATACTGTTGACTTTTTAAATAGTAAAAAATTATAATACGTTTTTATTGTAATTTTCATTTAACATAAAAATGTTTTTTTAAATACTTTTCATCAAATAATTCAAGTATCTATCTATAAAAATAAGTGAGATTTAAGATTTTCTACAAAAATAATAAATAATTTTACAGGTGAACTAATTTATTAAATGATCTTTATTATATATTCTGGATCTCATATAAAGGTTGAGTCTGCTACTTTAATTCTTTATTTGGACAAACCGAAATAAAAATAGTCAATGCATTATTAAAATTCTAAAACTTCATCTAATATAAAAAAATATAATTAAAGGTACAGTATATTTATTCCTGTAACTTAAACTAATATAAAAATAAAAAATTGAAATCTGCATAATCTGTTTGATCAGATTTAAAATGTTAATTACATTTTTTAATTTCTATGTGAAAACATTGAATCTTTTATTTTTTTTCAATAAAAGCATTTTTCTTATTTCTGAATTTTGAATACGATCTTAGTATATAGCTTTGGTGTTACGGTTAGTTGGTGCCTCGGGCCAGGGGCGACCACCACAATGTTAGTTGGGGACACTTCTAAAGATGTGTGCAATGATCCTTGTTTATCAGCAGCCGGTTGCATTATGGCTGTCATGGTTGACGTCACGTGAGTGGTTCCATAGGCTGGTATCGTACCACATGCAGGTTCGGGTTCGAATGGTTGGGTTGTTGAGCTTTGACATTTTAGGCGCTATTCCCTATGAAAAACCCTGCTCAGTGTTGAGTTTCCTTCATGGGTCCAAGTTGGCTGGTCAACTCTGTCCATGAATGAAGGAACTTTAATTAAATTTAAGAAAAATACAGTAAGCATAAGTTATAAATGTTAGAATAAAAAAAACTGAAAACAAACACCTTTGCAATAATTCCAAGTGCATCATTGCTTATGGATCTGGATCCTTGCAGTTAAAGTTTCCTTTTAATGTTTAGCTCATTAGTTAATCATAATACAATAATTTAATGGTCCTATTTTTGTTGTTTAGAAAGTTTCATTAAAGAGACTAGTGAGTGTCCATATTACTTTGGTCCATGTCTTGAATGTGCACTAAAACACATATTTCAGGTTAAAATGTAAACAAATACATTATACTAAAAGTTTATTTTGTTGCTTTTGCTGAAACCAAGCAAGTGCTTATAAGTTATAAAGTAACAACCTGCCTTGACGAGTGTAAATAGTTGGATAAAAAAAAAGGAGAATTAAGATAAAAATGTATTAAATTTGACTACATGTTCTAAGAAGAATTTAAAAAAAAAAAATTGATGAAAAAAGTCTCAAGTACTGTGAAGTGGGAGAGAAGTTTATTACCATTTTTTACCATAAGTAAATAAATAATTTAATAATAAATAATAAATAAATTCAGGTGTAAGAAATAATTAGTTCTTCTTTTCTATGTTATTTTTATTTCTTGTATTTTTTTTTCTTTCATGTTTCATTCTTCATTCAAAGAAAGTATAAGAGAGAAAAAAAATGTGAAATAAAAAGAGTGAAATGATAGATAGATGAAAAGAAAAAATAAATTATGTAAGGAAGTGTAAGAATTTGTTATTAACGTGTATTGTTGTTTATGTTTTGGTTCTATAAAACAAACATGTCTGAGCAGCCGGTTGGGTTCATACCATTACCCGTTCATACTTTTGTTTGTTTCAATGGCCCGCCCATTTTGTCACGGTTAGCTGTACTCTTTGTTTGGAACATTGGTATTCATTGTGCCCCAGTAGGACTAATGCATGGCTTACTTTGTTGTAAGTCGGCAAATGTTTCTCAACAATCACTCAGCAAAAAGGATTGTCAAATGGCGAAATTTCAAATTAACAATCTTACTCGTCAAATGGTTACCACGTCAAATGCAAGTCTTCTTTATTGCTAACCATTCTTGAAATCTCTCTGCTTCTCACGGTTAACTATCACTAAAGGACTGCTAAGATTCAACCATGCAACCCAAGATGCGTCTGATAAATCATACGTATAAATTATACCAGTGAATATAATGCTTTGGAAGAAAATCTGTTGCACTTTAATGTGATAAGTCAATCCATTCCTCCTCTTCTATTGATTGCTAAATGCTGCTTAGATATTCTCTGGTATGGTGTGCAGGATCTCAGGAAATGCAACCCAGTGCACTGAGTAATAATATTTGTTCCAATCACGAAGAGTGTGAAGGACGCTCTTCACAGATAAAGCTGACAAAAGGTTTCTCAGCAAAGGAGTCGGTGAAGGGGCATATGGCAAGTTCTTTCGTTTACAACCTCAATAGCCAATATATATTATAAATTCTTTTTAATAAAGAAGCATGGATTCATAGAACTGGTATCACTAGTTTTAGTATTAAGAAACAGCAGGGATATTGCTGAATGACAGATAATTGCAATTTGCAGGTGAATGTTGTGAAAGGATTGAAGTTGTACGAGGACGTTTTTTCTGAATCAGAAATCTGCAAGCTGACTGATTTTGTGAATGATATTCATGCTGCTGGCCAGAACGGGGAACTCTCAGGTAAATCACCATAAATCCGGGTATTTCCTACCATAAAACCGGTATTTCCTAAAGTTGTGAAAGGATTAAAGTTGTACTTCATATCATGCTATTTTTTAAGTTTTTAATCCTATTGGTCATCTTCAATCACAAGTGACAAATTACAGCCATATGTAGGTTAGTACATGCAATATAATCAATATCAGGATCTATGTGATAATAGGCCAAATGTTGTCTATAGTATTTTACGTTCTAACCTAATCTTCTTGAATAAATGTAGGCGAAACTTTTATACTATTCAACAAACAGATGAAGGGAAACAAGAGAGAGCTGATTCAGTTGGGTGTTCCGATATTTGGACAGATAAAGGATGATACCAAAAGTAAGAAGAAAATATTAAACGGAAAATCTGATAATTTGATCTTTGTCCACTTTAACAAAACTGTAATTTGGTTCTTCTAATCTTATTCCGATATAGAAAAAAAAATCAATACTATAAGGATAGGATGAATTATGAAACTCAGCATGTTTTTTCCTATTTTGTTTACAGGCAATATAGAGCCGATTCCAGCCCTTCTCCATGATGTCATTGATCACCTTATTCAATGGAAATTGATTCCAGAGTACAAAAGGCCAAATGGTTGTATCATCAACTTTTTTGAAGAGGTAAAATTTCGAGTTTTCCCTCTCACTTTTCTTTTCTGAAAGATACTATAAACATTCATTTCTGCAAGGGAGTAACCAACTAGCAATGTTTGTATTGTAGGGGGAATTCTCTCAGCCATTCCTGAAACCACCGCATTTAGACCAGCCTCTATCCACACTTCTTCTCTCCGAATCAACAATGGCGTTCGGGCGTATCCTTGTCAGTGAAAATGATGGGAACTACAGGGGACCACTCATGCTCTCATTGAAGGAGGGGTATATATTACACGAATTACACTCTTAGTGGTTCTGACTTCCATTTATTTTAATATTCTAGTCATATTTCAGGATACAGAGACAGAATACCTTTAACGTACAGCATGTAAATGAATAGTAGGCTATGCAACTATATTACCTTTGTAGAGGTCGAAACTAATTGCCCATTATTGCTCCCTTTTCCTTCTTTTACTGAGAAATAGGTACCTTGGGGAACAATTTATTTTTCTTTTTAGGTCCTGGAAATATCAATTGTCAGATTGAAGAAGTGCACCTAGTCTCCAATTTTCAGCATTTGCACAACGTCCTTTATAGGTTTCCATTCTGATCGCCCGAGGAAGACATTTTTCCACGTATATCTTTTTGTGTTTGAACTTTAAAGTGTTCAAGTTCGAGTTGTTGAATAAGTATCAACTTCTACATTAAAGGTCTGAAAGCTTTTGAGATGCTCTCAAGATATGGATATGGTGACTGGACAAGTTGCTTACTGCTGTTTCAGGGGCTGTAGATGTTATGCCTTAGAAAATAGATGCTAGTTTCCCATTTCTAGCAGTAACTATTATTATTATTATAAGTATGTTCAATTGTTTTCTTTTGATCCATAACCTTGCAGTGTTGTACAATATGTGATGAGATGATGAACATAATGCAGGTCTCTTATAGTGATGAGGGGAAACAGTGCAGACATGGCAAGGCACGTAATGTGTCCATCCCCAAACAGAAGGGTGAGCATCAGCTTCTTTAGAGTGAGGCCAGATTCCAATCAATGTCAATCACCAACTCCTACCATGACAACTGCGATGACTCTTTGGCAACCTGGCATTACTAGTCCATATACTTTGCCAAATGGAACTCTTAGTGGCTATGAGGCAATAGATATGATGCCTAAATGGGGAATATTTGGTGCTCCAATGGTTATGCTACCCCCTATGCGCCCTATGGCAGTGAACTCTCGCAAACTTCCTAGAGGTGGGACTGGGGTTTTCTTGCCCTGGAAGGGAGCATCCAGAAAACATGCAAGGCATCTACCACCTCGTGCACAAAAGGGACGACTTATGGAATTACCCTCCCCCGTTGAATCACACTTGGGAGAGTCTACCTCTGAACCCAGTATAGCTGTTGAAGGGTAGGTATGAGTTGAGTCTTGAAGCTGCCTTTGGGTTTAAAGAGATGTGAATGGATTCCGTGCTTCGGTTATTTAATCTGGACTGTTGAGTATTAGTTTTGTTGTACAAACAAGCCCAGGGGTGCTAGAAGAGTTTCTTTAATTCATTTTTTTCCTCACATTTTCCCTTTTACTTGCTTTTCTAGATAGATAACTTAGAATCTAGTATTCACAGTAGTCTATTGTGGGTTCCAATCAGCTTAAGGGATTTGGACAAGTATAGCTTCCAAATTCGAAGAATGTGAATTATACTACCGTACCGATAGAATTTTACAAGTATTTATATTTTCATATTAAAGGTTTAATTTGAGTCTGACTTTCTACTGGCTGCTTAGTTATGTTCTTGATCCTGTACTTAGTTTGCCATTATGATGTAGAAGGGTAAGCAGTGAAATATTTTGATTTTGTATGAACTTGTATAGAAGTACACATTTTAATGTATTTACCGTTAATTGTAATAAGTAATAATTTTAACCAAGTTCAACTGTAGCCATATCTATACAATTTTTCTTTATTCATATGCTCACTTTAGACAAGGCAAGTGTCCCTTGACAACTAACTGTTGATAACGGTTTCTACTGAAATAAAAAGGACTGCACTAAATGCTTCCGGTGAAGGTTTTTACTCTGCAGTACTCTGATCCTCGACATTTCAAATTATTTACCATCTTTCTATGCGTTCTTATCCAGAATTAACATATTATTTTCTAAAGTTTGCAAATATTTATAACCTATCGTGGTTAGCTTCATATCACTGTCAAAAAAGAAAAATCGATAGAACAAATAGATTTGCTAACTATAATGCTAAGGCCAATGGTTAAGAAATCAATAAATGTAATTTTATACATTGGAAATCACAGTAGGAATGCACTGATAACATTAAACGTGGTACTTCTCAATATCAACTTTTCACTTTTGATTTCTTGTCTATCTCGTGAAATGGTTAGCCAAACCTTGAAACAAATTAGGTACTACAAGGAACAGAGAGAATTTCAAGCTACGTCCGACGTGAAGGAGCTGATTCCAAAATGGACTGATTTTCTGGTCAGTTACCCATACCTATTATTGATTGTCAAGTTATCAAATAAAGGAACAAATACAGAGGAGACAATCACCCAATGTGCGTAGAAAACATGATGAAAATTAACGAGAGTTGACATATCAATAAAATTAGCTGTTTTTCATACATTTAAAATGTGAAAGTGACAATCCTAATAAAAAATCTATACAAATATAAAAGCAAGGAGTGTTAGTTTGTGCTATGAAAGCCACACTTACATGTATAAATCTCGTGAGAGTGAAGCACATTTCTCATCTCTCAAGCCTTAGCATTAGCAGGCTTATCTTCATCATCTTCAATATCCCAACTCAAGTCTTCTTCGTTTTCTTGTGCACTACTTAGGCGCTTCCGCAAATCAACTTTGGTTGGGCTCCCTGTCTGAGTTGCCTTCTCTTCATCAATTCTACTAAGATCCTCAATCTCATCCCAGTCAAGGTCTTCCTCCTTCTCATTCCCAGGGTGCTTATTTGCAACCAATGAATCTTTTCCATCATCAATCTTTTTTTCCATGACCACTTTCTTATCAGACTCTACACCAGAATCATTCATGTTACTAGTGTCATCCACTTTTTTCTTGCTCAGATCACCCATTTCCTTCTTGTCAACCTTTGATTCTTCAACAGACTCATCCTTCTTATCACCAATTCTCTTGCTTTGCAATAAATCACCGTTCTTTTCTTCCTTAGACCCCTCCTCACGAGACTTATACATCTCTTCCACATTCAATCTCTTTGTTCCATTAGAATCTCCTTCTTTCCCCTTATTAGTTTCATGACTATCCTCCTCCTCCTCCTCATCATCATCATCTTCCACATCCCAACTCAACTCCTCCTCCTCCCTCGACATTCTCCTCACGAGCCTGGCCCTCATATCCTCAGCTTTCTTAAACCTATAAACTCTATAATAATACCTAAACCAAAACGTATCACGGTCAACAACATTAGGCACAACCCTCCTGTAAGCACTCTCCATACCCTCATTCTCTCTCAGCAACCCTTCCATTTCCTCGCTCTTCCCCTCCAACGAAAACCCCGATTTCCACTTCTCATACCCATCTAAATCCTCAGGCACTTCGGTGTAAGTACTAACGTCACCCTGAATGGCCCGAACCTGAACGTCAAACCGACTGTAGCGCCTCGAATTGAAGCTCTTCTTTTCCGTAGAGCGCTTGTTTTTGGTATTAACATTATTATCGGACTCGGAATCGAGGAGGAAGGCGTCCTTGCCGTGAGATATAAAGTGAGCGGTGCCTTTCGCGACGGTGTTCCCGAACTGGTCGATGGCGTGGCCCACCGTCTCGAGAGAACCGTGAGCCACCTCAATCTCCTTCTTCAAGCCGGCACCGAATTCCTGCAGGTCGCGACGGTAGGTCTCGATGATCAATTCCGATTTCGCGCTCAGCGTTTTCCACAGACCGCCGATTTCCCACGCACCGGCGCCGGAGGAATCGGATCGGCGCTCCGGCGGCGAGGAATCGCTATTCGCTTCCTCTAGCGATTCGTTTTGGTGCGCATGGTTGGAGTCGGAGAAAACGGATGCGAAGAAATTCATGAGGAACGCAGAAACAGATTAGAAATTGGATTTGGTTAGAGTAACGTAGTGTGGAAGATTGGAACATTTTGTGAATGTGTATATATAAGAAAGAGTGCGCGTGGGGTAACGACTAACTAACACTCCGTAATCGAAGGTTCAGGATAACGTCCAATAGCACCACATTATTTAACTAACTTTTAAGTGTGCGTGATATATTTGTAACTAATGGAAACACTAAAAAGTTTAACTTTTGTTTGTTAATATTGTGATTTTGGCTGCATGCATGTGTCATTTTTTCTTAACCAATCAGCGAAATTCTAAAATATTTTGGCTGCATGCATGTGTATTTTTGTAGCTTAACTATTTGTCTCTTTGTATTTTAAGGTGCAAAGCAAACCTTTAAAGGCAATGGTTGAACTTTTTATTCAAAGTTATGTTAAATTTAATTTTTTCAGAAAATCTTTTTGGATAAGAGATATTTTTAATACAAAATGATAAAAGGGAAGCATATTAGTAAATGTGAGAGGTGTTAATAACAGTTACCCTAAAATTGTAATACTAACGGAAAAGCAAGATTGAAAGCCTGTTTACCGAAGGCCCATTGAATAGATGGGCTCGTAGGCCCAAATTTCAAAGTTGGAAAGAGGGAATTAGAAATGGTGGTGGTAGAAGAAGGAGTGAGATTTTAGGCTTAGGGTTTCTTCTTCCATTGTTCAGTGTTTGCAGAGAGAAATATCGTAATGAGAGGAATACAGTTACCGTTAAGCCAAACTCAGAAGGTTCGTCTTCAGAAGAGTTTAGATCAGTTAGAATCTCTCTCATCCAAGGTCAATTCCGATGCTTCCGTCATCATCGCCGATTCCATTCCCGTCAACCATGAAGACGGCGTCCTCAAGGGACACGGAACCGCCGACCTCAACGGCGAAGTCGTCGCCACCGTCTGCGGTGTCGTTGAGCGCGTCAACAAACTTGTCTACGTCCGCACGTTACGCTCCAGGTATAATCTTACTTCTTAACTTGTAAACTTTCTTCTGTTGCTATCTTTGTTGACGGAGTGATATTATAACTCGTAGGTATAAACCTGAGGTTGGTGACATTGTTATAGGTCGTGTTGTGGAGGTACATATCAATAATTTCACTTGGAAATTTATTTTTGTGCTTGTTACTGTATTCTCACTATTTTTATTTTAATGGCTGTTATGTAGGTTGCTCAGAAGCGCTGGAGATTGGATATAAATTTCAATCAGGATGCAGTTTTGATGCTTTCTTCTATGAATATGCCTGATGGTGTCCAGGTATTTCATAACAGTTTTTTGGGGGGATATATCTTGTTATGGTTTATCAGAAAAGCATCTGTAATTTGTATTGCTCATTTAACTCTGTTTTTGAGAAAATTTAAGTTGTGCCTTTTTAAAATAAATAAAGGGTGTTTTAACTTAAGCGAAAATGTGTTTGTTATATAAATGAAAAGGGTGTTTTCTGCCCCCAATCAATCTGGAAACTCTCTCATTCAGAATTATTCTTATCCATGCTAGAGGCGGAGGACAGCGCTGGATGAGCTAAACATGCGTTGCATTTTTGAGGAGAATGATGTTGTTTGTGTAAGTCCCGTTGTGTTGTGTATAGAGAAAATTAATTTCATTGGTTGAAGTAAATGATGGTTGATTAGTGTTCCTATACTATGTTTGTGACCCCAGGCTGAAGTTCGGGGTTTCCAGCATGATGGCTTACACCTTCAAGCAAGGAGTCGGAAATATGGAAAGGTGTGCAGTCTGGATAATCCTCATAAACCATTTACTTTGTTTTTACTTGCTTCTGTTTTCACCTCAAAATGTAGTAGGCTAGTAGCACATTGTATAAAGTAGGAGACAGTAGAAAATGAGAATTCTCTATGAAATGGGCATTGTTGCTTACAGATATAAAAGTACACAGCTAATCTGCTTCCATGTCCCGACTATGTTTGTCTGATTGAGATACGAGGAAGACATTTTGAACTGAGGGTAAATAGTTTTCTGGGTTCTAACAAGGTGTTTATAGGTGGCTTGTAATACATTCTAGTTGTTTCTTCGGTCTTTTACTGTTACTGACATCTCTCTGTTGTACAACAGCTTAATAGAGGTCAACTGCTTACAGTCCCACCTTATTTAGTGAAGAGACAAAAACAACATTTCCATCATCTGGAGGAGTTTGGTATTGATTTGATACTTGGCTGTAATGGATTCATATGGGTTGGGGAACATATTGAAGCCAAAGATGACATGGTAGAAGATCAGGTGAGCCAACCTGATCTACAAGTGTTGGTGCATAACAGCGTGAGTCTTGAAGAGCAAGAAAAAAATTATACAATATTGGAGACAAGAAAATACATTTGCAGAGCAGCTAATGCTGTTAGAGTTCTATCAATCTTAGGCTTCAATATGACATTGGAAATCATCAAGGGAGTTATTGATCTAAGCCTATCTATGAATCTTGATATACATGAGATGCTTGGTTCTGAGTTTTGTGTTGTGGTTGCTGAAAAAGAGGCTGAAAGGAGAAGCTCAAATAAAAAGAAGCGGTAGATTGTGAAATGGTGGGGCTTTTTGACCGGGGACTAATTGTAATTTCGTTTTGTTTGGGGAGAAGTAATTTTCATTTCACAGAATTGGTCTAATTCTGAAAGAAAAATTCCCCCAAAATAGTGTAATTTACGTTTGAGATTAGCATCGTGTAAAAGGGAATTCGCATGTATGAGGTATGAATTGAATTTTTTAAATATTTGTTAGAGATAGCTAGCTATATTTTAATAATAAAAAGGAAAAAAAGGAGTTGTAATCTACCACCGAATACAGTTTTAATATATTTTGAATTTAGTATCAAGTAGATAAGTATGATTTGGAAAAAAGGACTTGCTATTTTTATCATAGAATGTAAAATTCGACCCCTGTTGAAATATATAGCCTGAGAATTACAGCCATAGCATGACCATGTTGAGGTTGTTTTGAAGTTTCAAAGCTGGGTCATGTACAGTGTTTGCATAGCCGTGCAATAAATATGTATTGGTTTATCTCTCATATATGAGCTCGTCAAAACCATCCCTCTTTTGTAGCTGAAATGCATTTGCCAGGGTAGTCAATCCGGTAGCATTGCCATGTTTAACTTGCTGTTTGTCGTTTTGGTGCTTGGTCATTGCAGTATTTGTTTGCTTGCACAATTTTTCTTGTTTATGTCTAATGAGTTTGTCTAATTCTATACTGAATGTACGGGGGGCAATATGGTGACATTGAGAACTGAAGGAAATTGCTTGATTACAGTGATGAAAGGTACCTAGTTTCATGCGATTTTTTATTCAGGTATTATATTTTAAAGCAATAGTCGCTGGTGGATGTTGCTGCTCAAAACTCACTTATTACAATACTCAAATATGGTCACTTGTATCAGGTTGCCGTTGTATTTGACAAGATAAAATGAGCGAAGGAGATTGGTTTTCAGGAATGCGGTATTTACTACCTAATATGCTCGAAATGAATGTCTGATGGGTTTTCTTACACTCTGCACATACATAGGTTGTATTACAAAATATTTGCCCTTACGCTTCATTCACCAAATACAAACCAGAATACAACTGTTTTCTAAATTTTGATTTTCCTGCAGTTAAGAAAATACAGTAAAGCCATAGAAAATCTCAGTGATATAAAATCTGTGTATAATGGCTACATTATATTTAATCTTTGGGAGATTACTGTTATGACATGGGAATTTCAGTTCTCTGAAATGTGAGACGCACAACACAATACAAAATGCAAAATTTTTTAAAGGACCTATAACATCCTCTTCATTTGATAAAAGGAAGAATGCATCTCTGACAATTCATTGCTGCGTGTCATATATAATTAAGATCCATGATGTCAAGATCCAACAAGCCTTGGAAGGCACGCTTTTGATGATAACAAGTTTGAGTTCCCTAATCCGTTCTCTGAAACCATCCAAACTGCAAGAGACACGCTTTAGATAATAATTTACAAGAAACTAAAGCTAACAAGTAACAACAAATATGGATAACTAGAAAGTAGATGTACCTTCCATGCATACATTCCAAGGAAGGCTACTACATCAGTCGACCAGACTATAGCAAAGGACTTCCAAAAGAATGGTATTACAACATTGATCAACGGGATGAGGAGAAAAAGATAATTGAGAGCTTCTTTCTCATTCTTTGAGCAATCTCGAGCTCGTAATGAAGGAATTGCTGCACACATATAATGAATTCTATTCATCATATTTTTTTTTTAAACTAACTAAAGAACCATGATAATTAGGACGTAAACAAAAATGGATATGACTCATCTATGGAAAGTAATCAGTTTCAGTCCGAGAAAATCAATTGTCATCGATATTATAATACCTTCATGATTTATTATGCATCTGCACCAGAAATGGATCATTGGTTTTCCATTAACAGCTAACATTACCTCATTTATTCTCTAAAGCAAATTTTAAAAAATCAGATTGGGACTGCTATTTCGTTCAGATAGCCAAGGTTTTTTGGATTCTATGATTGCACCATTCCATAATTTGCTGCAATATCAAAGACCGTGACGAATTGCAATCACAACCGTAGTTTTTTTTTTTTTTTTTTTTTTTTCTGAAGTGACAGGAGGTACTGATAACAATTAAATTTGGCTTCAATTTCAAATGCAAAACATTAATTCCGAGGAAAGCATCATCTTGAGAAGGTTCTGAAAATTTTCCTAAATGATCACACAAACTTCCTTCTGAATGGTAAGTCCAAAGCATGAAGCAGCAAGTAAGCACTGGTTCGTTCTTTCATAAAACAATAAATTAAAAATTGGCTGGTGAAACTTACTGAACATCCAAATGGACCACATTCCCATTAATCTCCAAATGTCAGGTTCATCAGAAGGAAATATGAGATTATAAGACAAAGCTCCTCCCAACAACATTGAAACATACCCTTGAACCTCAAAAACAGTGTACAAAACAGTTCCAGGCACTGCAGGGTTTTTGCTGGCGGTGGAAGCTCTTGGTGCAAAGGTAGCAGCAGTTTTCTGAGCAACCTGTTACTCAACAAAACAAACATCAAAATCACAATCCACTTACCAACAGCAAGCTTAAAAATTTCCAAGAAAGCACGGGTTTTAACGAAATGGGCACCCTTAAAATTTGTCTTAAATTGAAATTCATGAACGACCAGAAGTGGGAACTTAGAACTCAGAACCAACCTTTTTGAGCTCTTTGTCAATTGGAGCAGAAAAAGTGGACGTGTTCTCCTTGTTGGTTTTCTCTTCCACGTTCGTCTCCTCTGCTAGTTCCTCAGTCACTATTTGCGTGTCTACTTCGTCGGAAGCGGCACGTGCGGAGAGCGTGGCATGAACGAGAGACCGTGAGAACAAGTTGTTACTAACTGTGGAATGGAACCTTGTAACGTTAACAACGTTGGTGTTGTTGTTTCGAACCGGAGAGAGGGAAGAGTAGGGGACCCCCCAAAGGTAACGGTTTGTAGAAGGTGGTGAGATCAACGTGTTCATCTTTTTTTATTTTTATTATTTTGATGTCTGAAATTAAGTTTTCATCGGAAACTGAAACTCGACGACGATGAGAAGGAGGAAGATAAGGAATGTGAGGTGGAATTGGAACGAAGCATGGTAATGACGTCTAAACGACAACGTTTACGGAACCCGCTTAAACTCTAACGGTCTGAGTTTATTTGTTTCATTTATTTTTCGTAAAGTAATTGCTGTTGAGTGTAAATTTTATTTATTTTTTTTAATTTTAACACATATTTAAATATAAAAATAAAAGCAAACTACTATAATTAATCATTTATGAAAATAATATATAATAAATAAAAATAAAATAAAAATACATTTCAAAATTAAACAAGTTCTTTTTTGGCTTTTTTTGTAACAAAAAATTATTACCAACAAGGAAGTTAAAAAGTTTACCTAAAACAAAGGGCTTGGGCTTTATCCGACAATTTCAGGTAAATAAGAAAAATAGTAGTATATATTTTTAATAAATAAGAAAAAATTTATACTACTCTGAAGCAATACGAAATTGAATTCTTTATTAATAATAAAAGTATGTTAAAAATATTAAATAATGTGATATGTTTCTTTTGTATTCCCTTAATTTTAAAACGTTAGTTGTTTATTTTTTATTATTCTTTAATTTCTTCATTAAAGAATTGGTTAATAGGTATAGATACTTATAATTTTTAGGATTAAGGAATTAATTCATAATGAAGTATAGAATTTGATGATAATGTATGTATAAGTGAAAATTTTCATATTTGTCAATGGAGCGTTGTATTTTACTGTTATTATTATTATTATTATTAATTTGTTTTCGTTATATTAACAATCTTTCTCTTATTTAAATCACAAAAAATGAATTCCTATTCAAATGTAATATCTATTCGTCCCTAAAAATACTATGTTTCAAAAATTAAACTAAGTGTGAGAAACCTCTCAACTTAAAATTTCTAATATTTCCCAGAAATGACTAAGTTGTGGAATGGTGATTAATAAAAGACGGATGTTAAGGTATAAAAAATTCTAATTATATAATGAGAAGAATGGTGACAAAAAGATTGTTTAAGTGGAAAAAAAATATTTACTTTAAAGCTCATATCTAAAATAGTTTTAATTAATTAATTATGTAAATTCATATTAATATATGAAAAATAAGTGAACATCCTTCTAGTTTTGTTCTTGTCTTTCATAAATGGTCCAGAAGTATTTTTTGTAGAACAAATAATAGGTTTGAAAATTGAAGATATCACAATCCAAGCTAAATCTCAATGCTTCATATTCTAACTCTGGAGTAGGATTATGTGCAAAAGAATAATACAAAAGTGTCATTTGAAATGAAAGACATTTAGCTAAATAAAATACCAAATTTATTACAATACGGTGTTTTAGGTTTGATTTTTTATTCAATCTCTTTTTTGAAAAAATTAATTTAATATTAACATATAGATTAGTAAAAAAGCATCAAAGGTCGATATGTCCGAGTGGTTAAGGAGACAGACTTGAAATCTGTTGGGCTTCGCCCGCGCAGGTTCGAACCCTGCTGTCGACGGATAAATTTTTCATTTTGTTTTTAATATATATACCTCATTTTTCTTTTATTTCTTCCTTCATTTTTAATTGTATTATTATACACTCAATGTATTTTTACAATTAACATTCAACGTTTAAGTTAAGAATTTTTCTTCTAATGATAGTATATTTCAATATTTTTTTTTTGGATTATGTTTGAATTTCTCTTGTATCTAATAATTTTTCTTCTTTATTCTTTTAGTTTTTTTTTATTTAATTTTCTATCACATCATTACATTAACTTTATTAATTTGATACATCACGTAGAACGGAAAACACGAAAAATTGTCAGGAACACAAATATTTTATAACAAATCTTTTCCTGAAAGAAATAAACAATCATTTTTTTAAGTACTTCTTCTTGGAACTCTATGCTTTTCTTTCAAATATTAAAAATATTAAAATATTGTTTAAAAATTATATTTCAGATTATATAATTCAGAATATATATTTTTTATTTTAGATTTTATAATCAGAGTATAGAATACAATCTTTTTATTCTGCATTATATATTTCCTTTGTATTATGAATTGTATAATTATCTATTTGTATTCTGGATTACATAATTTATAAAAAAAATTATATATACAAATTGTCTTATCTGGAATATAATTTTTTTTACTTCAAATTATATAATTCAAAATATATATTTTTATATTTAATTATAAAATAAAAGAATTATATTTTAAATTATACAATTCAAAATATAAGAAAATAATGAAAAGTGTGACTAAGAAAATAAAAAAAAGAATAAAATGATATTTATTTTTTTTATAAAGATAAAATAAGAAAATATGTTGATGCAGGAAGAAGCAGTTTTTTCTTGAAAGCCTAAACTTAATTGTGTTTTCATCGAACACTAAAAAAAAATCTAAACCTATTTTAGAAAAAAAGGAAAAAAACATATTTAAGCCACAATAATAACATCCCAAGCCAAAGCTTTGTGCATTGGGACCCATTTAGTATCTGTTGTCTACTAAGAAGGGATACATACATATGCCTATCACCGCAATGAGTTTGTGTATACAGTGAACCTATTTATATTATGACAACCATAGCAAACTTACATTAAATTTTGGGACTCTCAACACCGGTAATAGTACAGTTTTGGGGGCATGTCGAACTAAATTAGCGTTATGCATTAATTATGAGTGTTTTGAGGGCACTCAACAATTAACATAGTTGACCCAGATTTGGACAGGGTTAGTTTATCTCATGAATGATGTCGACTTAGGTACCAGTCTTGTAGTTTTTTAGCTCCACTAAATAAAAATTCAAGCTAATACTAATCTGTTGTCCAGGTTTAATATTTCTGACTGATGAGAAAAAAAGTGTTTCTTTTCAGATCAATGATTGAGCATCTTGAGTTGATGAATGAATGAGTTCTATATGTCCAGTTCTCGAAATCTCAGAATATTTTGTCTCGGATTCATGTCACGTTTCATTGCGGTGCTGATAAAGTGTGTCCCATAGAAATGCTAAATTGCATTTGTAAAAACGCCAGCGTGGACAGACCCACTGAACCAGACATGCACGTTCTCTAATAATGCATGCTTGCCACAGCTCATTCGCAGCCTACAGCTATATCAACCCTTTACACAATTTCTCTCCCTCAACATATTTTATTTTTGGGATTCAAATTACTAGCTACAAATAAATTTTCTTATCATCTAGTACTTCATAATAGTTTTTTCAATATCTTTTTATAAGTGTGTATGTTGATTCATATAGTGATTTCAAAGATGTCCCAATTCATATAAAAACAAATGCAAGGCACTTAAAAAAAGTGCAAAGGCACTTATTCAATTTGTTGTCCTAAAACAGAAGTTCCACACACCTGGTATAAATAGAGTTACAATGAGACCCACCCCTGCTACTAAAACAAATAAATTAAGTCTCTCTTGATTAAAGATTAGTTCATAGCTATGTCCGAAGGATTGGGACAGATCTACTAATTTCTTTCCAACTACGAATTATGCTATATGTCGGAGAAGAATTCCTCATACAATTGTGATCGAGATCTACCACATTCTATAGCTAAACTTGCACACATACAATAAATCCCTTTCCCAAAATCTTTTTAGTTTAAATTATAAATAACATCAGCAGTACAAAACCAAAGTACAAAACCAAAGTATTGAGTGAATTAAGGATACAAACATAATACCATAACTCAACATAGAGTTCAATAATCAAGTCAACTCACTCTCAATACCTTACTCTTACTACAAAGCATAATCAAATAGGTCACTTGAAACATCTCACATTTCCCTCCTGCTCCAGTTTTCTACCTTTGCCACGGTAAAATTGTACTCCCTCTATGCAGCCTGCAAAACAAAACATACCTGTCTTTGTCTCTCCAAAAGATGTTATTGCATAAGCATAAAATACATTAAAGTCAAATCCTTCTAAACTTTAATATATTGCCCATCCTAATATACACACTTCACTCCCAACAATAATTTCACAGTCCATAGTGGTGTTTATCTAGTAAGTACAATCTACTAGATGAATCCTTCACATATAGTAAAAAACCAACCTGCTTATATTATAATACCAAAAATACTATTTTGAAGTTAACTAACATTTAAGTTAATGTCTCGTGGCAATGCAGAGGGCTATAATACCAATAAAATATGTGAAATTTATTTTGGGAATTTTATGTTTTATCCACACTCATCCTTTGAGTGAGTTGTGTTATACAAAAATTTCATCTACATCTACTTTCTCTTCCTTCAAAACAATTTTATTTCTATGTTTCATATCTCCCATGTGATTGTTACCTACATCCCTCTCTAAACCAAATTTTGGTCTTTATTACGTTCTATGATATGAAAATTTTGGAAATGGTTAATTATGATATTATGTCTAACTAAGCTTAGTTTCACCCACCTATCACATTTATCCCAAACTTCTTGCAATACCTTGCAGTTAATGAGCAAGTGAACAACTGTGTCTACCTTATTTTGACATAAAGGGACAAGTTTCCTAATACTAACCATCTTTTTTCCAAATTCCTCTTAGTTGGTAGCCTATCCTATATTACTCTCTAAGTGAAAAACTGTATTAAGGATAAGATTTTTAGGTTTCATAAAGATTAAATAAGTGTATGTTTTGGTCAATATTAGGGTTTTGCAATACTTTATATCCGGACATCATAGTATACATTCCTTCTTCTTCGTCTATTTATACCCAAGAAGTCATATTCTTCTTTTTTTCACTTTACTTGTGATATTAATGCTAACAACTCATGTTCCTATCTTTCATTATTTTCATTCCCCTAGATCTCGCACTACACTTTTCTTACATTGTGAAATTAGATACAATCTAGGAAACTTTTCTTTTAACACTTCTTACCCAACCCACTTATCATCCCAAAACCTCATTATTTTATCATCACCAAACTCTCGTTTTATTTTACTATCAAACCAATTCGATCGGATGCCTTCTCCACACATTATACATAGACCTCTCCACAACCAAGACAATTTTTGATCAAGTATACTGTCATTCATAGTCCTTCACGAACTATACACAGACTCTATCAATCTTTCACAGTCCATATCTGTTTCAAGTCTCCATTTTTACTTTTTCTAGTAAGTTTATGTTGAATTGCTCCACATTTGTTGAACAATATATTAACTAAGGTCAAAATGATAACTAATTAAGAAAATAAACTATAATATGAAACAAAAATTAGGGATGTGAACATTATTTTTACCTAAAAATTTATAGATAATTAAGACCTAGAAAAAAAAAAGACACATTGAGTGTTCTAATAAAAGAAGTCACCATATCTAGAACAATTTTATATCACATTTCTCATCTACATAATTCAAATTAAAAGATAGAGTTGATGAGTTGGGTTCTATTCATACAAACGACTATTTAGTAGATAGAGTATTTTTTTCTTAATTTATTTATTCTTGCAAAAATTACAATGAAGAAATCCAGATATAATGAAATAAAAAATAAATAAAAGCTTAAGTATTAAAATTTCTTAACATTAAATCGGACATTCATAATGAAAGTTAATTAGTGACGAGATTATTCATACCCTAAACATTCTAGCTTTGATACAGATATAAAATGTTCTCCTATAAATAATTATGGTGAAAGAAACTTCCAACGTCCAGACTCAGAACTTGGTTTCAAGAATAAAAATTTTGTCAATATGCCAAGAACTTTGCAAGCTTGTGGAAATCCAAATTTATGCATTTGGCATCTTATTTGACACGTCAAAAACAACTAGACCCACATATTAGTTCAAGGCAATAAATATATATTACTTTTCCTATAATCTTCATTTTGAAAACAATGATTTAAGTGGGTACCGTTTGTCGATATGTTGATGTTGGTTTCCCTCTATTTAAAATCATTTATACTACGTTATTCTAGCTGATAAGTACCTATGTGAGCCTGTTGAGCCACTCATTCCCAATTAACTATTTGTACCCCAGAAGGCCAGAACTAACTTAACCCTCTCTTTCTTTTTCAATCTTAATCTCAAGCTTCATTTTCTACGGAAATTGACACCACGTGATCTACATTACATTTTACATGTTAGATGTTGTTGATATACGTTAATTTACAAATAAACCTTCCTGCGTTAGTTTCATTCATATGTCATATTATGAGTGGCTGTCAAATCCTCAATGTGTCAATCATCTTACTGTAAAACCAAGATTGCATCTAGATGTAAAGGGAAGAGGTTCAATTCACTTTACACATGTCAAACATTAAATATTGTTGATTAACCAGAACAATTATTCATCATAGTTCACCTTTTCACTGTTGCCTTGTCCCACAGAACCATGTTTATAACATGTCACTAGACATACAAAATTAAGAAGCTTTTCTTGTATATGCATTATCTTCTTTAAGGAAAGGTTAATTGTCTTTTTCTTATAAGAAGTACTTCTATTTAAAACATAATATGTATTTATAATTACTTATCTTTTAATGAAGCCAAACGAGAAAAGAAAAATCCAAGGTTCAATGTAAAATACTGAAGAATGCGAAGGGAAAGGTGATGTGTTGAGGCTGAGGTCCCCACTACAACTAACATGATGGGTTTTATATCATAGAAAATCTCACTAATCTATGTTTTAGATTGTTAGGAAAATTGGTAGGGTATGATATATGATATACTATTTTTAATCATAAAAAAATAATATATATTTTGTTATTATGTTATAAAATGTAAATACATTTTAAGATTAAAATAACCTTGATTTGAATCATACAAAAATTGATCATGAGAGAGGGATACCATAGATTTCTGGTGACCTGGCGTTCTAAATAAGAATCCCATTTCTATGGCAATGAGCAGAGTTGTTGGCTCACAGTCATATGATTACTATTAGACTTTGTTTTTCCCTGTTTGGTTTGTTGCATCGTTTCAATCAAAGTAGGAAAACTAGAAAAGAATAAGAGTACTTTTAGATAAAAGGCAACAAGGCTGTGAACTTTTTGCTGCTATCACTTACGTGGATGCAACGAATATACATCATGATCATGATTTTTCATTACATTTGCATATAAACTATGTTGAGCGACCTTGTTTCCCTAAAAGGCTAAAGGACACTAGTGTCGTTGTTAAATAAAAACAATCGAAGTAAGCCAATTTTCTTTTGTGGAGCAGTTGGGGCCAGACACTGTCAATATGGAATGTTTGAGTCCCACCCATCTTTTGTTTTCTGCCAAAGAATGTCACCTTTAATCAAAAATAAACTGAAACTTCTCTGTATCTTTAATTATAGATGAAAAAAATATATAAAATGAAATAAATTAAACGAGTGTCAGATGGCACCAACTCATTTCCAGAAGTCTACCTATGGGAGATTCTTAATCTTAAGCACCTCTCATGTACTGGTTGATTGATCAATCTCACTTTTATAAACGAATTATTATTTGTTTTCAAATATATTATTACAAAGCAGTTACTTTTATAATGCCAGCTTAATTCCCCCAATGAAACAAACAAATTTTTTATGATTAATATGATAATATTTTTATTAAAAAAACGTTTGGATTACAGGTCTATATATGTAGATTAGACATAGGTCAAAATGAGAGGTTTACTTACAAGTTTAATATGATTTGTACTCTTTATCCAATTAAAAAGAAAAACCGACATATTGTCACTCTAGTGTCAACAATAAGAAATAGTTTCATCTTTGAGATATTTAGAGCATGTTGTACCAATAGTAATGTGAATTTTTAACACTACAAAGATGACACTGCCAAAACGGATAACACATAAGAAAAAGTTCTTAAATGAAAATAGAAAAAAGAAAATAATTAACAAACTGATATAAAAATACACTTTTTATTTTCTGATTTCGTCCCACAACTGCCATGTGTGAAAGGAGAGTGATTTTCTTTTTCCTTTGTATTCTTTTGTTTTCCTTGAAGTGATATTTTTTGGTAGTGACAATGGTACCTTTTTGCATGTTAGAGATGCAGCGGGCATGCAGTGAACCTGTCACCATTAGGCATGTGTCCTAAAGACTAGTGACATCGTTAGTTTTCTTGTTTTCACCAATGCATGTACCACTTTGTCCATTTGTAACTTTTCTTATTAGACAGAGCCACGTAGAATGTCACTTTAAACTCATCTGTCAGAACGGTGGGTTTCTGAAGTTCTCTTCGTGACTATAGCCACTCCAAGCTGGTCAGAAACATCATTAAATTAATTTACTCACATAGTTAACCTATAGTTAATTAACAGTAATCAGATTTTAAGATTGTCGTGTCCTATTTTATTCAAAGAACCCTTCTATACCAAACTCAAAAAAAGAAAACTTTAGAACCACAAAATTAAAAACGCAAGCTTCAAGGAGCAAGCAAGAGCTGAAAAATTCTCCATCATGCTTAAACTCCTCAGCAAGAACCTCCGTCGCCTCAGCTCCCACTTCAAGTGGCCACTACGGCGTCGTTCCAAGTCCAAGCTGCGCTTCGGTAAGACCACTCCCAAACCTCACACAGAACCAAGCACCAGCGTCCCCGAACCTCCCCCACCTCCTTCCAAACCAATACGAATCGCTACGTTCAACGCCGCATTCTTCTCTATGGCACCGGTGCTTCCCGACCCAGACAAAAGCGCCACCTCAGACGACGACAACTTGGAACGACCAAAGTCAACGTACGACCGACCACGAAGCATATTGAAACAATCGCAGTCTCCGCTGTTGGGCAAGTCAAAGTTGCGAGTGTCGATCAACTTACCCGACAACGAGATTTCGCTGCGGCAAACGAGCTTCTCGGAGCACGAGAGGGCAAAAGGGTCGTTCTCGTGGTCGTGGAGTTTCACGGAGGGAATGGAGGGAGAGAGGCAGAGGAAAACGGTTCTTGAAGTTCTGAGAGAGGTAAACGCCGACGTTTTGGGGTTGCAAGACGTGAAGGCGGAGGAAGAGAACGGGATGAAGCCTTTGTCTGATTTGGCTCGAGCTTTGGGGATGAACTACGTCTTCGCCGAAAGCTGGGCCCCTCAATGTAGTATTCCAGCCACCAATTTTCTCCAAATTAGTCCCACATTGCTTAAAATACAAGGTGGAGGAGCCTTTGGAGGTTATAAATAGAGACCTCTTTGCCTTGTGTTAAGCATCCCACACTTGAGC
>Ga0209700_103413_pt1 | contig 30507 bp, 15 predicted proteins | sample SiratroredBW_FD_187528 | JGI IMG/M metagenome (GOLD analysis project Ga0209700, IMG submission 187528) | Root nodule microbial communities of legume samples collected from California, USA - Siratro red BW (SPAdes) (version 2) | ecosystem: Host-associated > Plants > Roots > Nodule | place: USA...
AAAAATATATATATATATATATATATATATATATATATATATATATATATATATATATATATATATATGTAAGACCGAGCGAGTTCTAGAGCATCGAATATAAATACAAAACGGGGCTTAAAGTAAGAAATCACACGCACACAAACACCACCTCATTGGCCTATCACAAAAACAGAGAGAAGGCGAGTTAGCGCCAACCTCAATAACAGAAAACAGAATGGCTTCCATGAATCTATTCACCGCCATTTCCCTCGCCGCCGACGGCCGGAATCCGACCGCCTATTTTCCCCGGAGGCGGACTAACGCCGTCGCTCTCGCCGCCACTTCGCAGGAATCTCCTCCGGAGATAGAGCTCGAGTTCATCGGGGTATCGTTCAGTTAATTCCATTTCTACCTAACTTCAATTAAACTAAATAAATTCGATTTGTGTTGTTCTAAATAGAGTTAGTTAGGGTTAGTGAGTTTGGAATGAAAAATGTGGAAATGTTATGTTGCAATTGCAGCCGAAAGCGGGGAGCGACGGGAGGTATCCGGTGGAGAAAGCGAAAGCGATAAGCGGAGAGAAGCTGTTGAGGAACATCATGTCTGATAACAAGATCGAGCTTTACGCCACCTATGTATGTCTCTTACCACATGATTTTCAATCCATCACAACCACTAACTCCTTTTGCACCACAACAATTTTCATAAGATTTAAAACAAATTAAATTAATTTGTAAAAGTGCTTAAATAAATTATTTTAAATATAGAGAGTCAGATAAAATTTGTATAACAATAATCACATTTATATATTATTACATGTAAAGAAATGTTCATTAAAGAATTCTAAGATGTAATGTGTAGAAAAAAGTTGTTCTTATAATAAATATTTACAAAGACTAACGTAGACGACTCAAATAAAATTTTCTGACTAAAAGGTAAAAGGAGAAGTATTTAAACAACTAACTTTAAATAGTTGACAGCGCAGTTTTTTAATACTGATAATGCATTTTTATCAAACCCCTAAGCTTTGTGACTAATGGGTGGATCTTTTATTCTGTCTTTTTTTTTTTAAATATTTTTTTATGTGAAAAGAAGTAAATTTTGTGTAAACTTCGTGTTTTATTTTTTAAGAAATCTACTTTTTTTTATATACCGATTTAAGAAATCTACTCCGTTTTTATAGATTTGATTAGTGAGGTGTATAAAGATTTCCAACTTATTGTTAAATGACAACGTGTCATTTAACTAAATTCGTAATATATAAATTTTGAAATAATTATTTGTCATAAAAATAAGTAAATAATTAAAAGTAAAATCATTTATTAAAAAATATATCATATAATGTTATCAATGCATTTTTGTTATTATTTTTAATAAAAAAATCTTTTGTATATTAATTTCTTATCCATTGTTTTTAAAAACATCGTTTAAAAAAAATAAGAAACGCAAATTTAAAACTCAAACCTAATATGAATTAAATCAAATTCCTTATAGCAAGTATGATTAAGTATTTATTTAAATAAAATTTATGTAGCTGTTAAATTTTAACTTCATGAAGAGCAGGGGAAATTGATGAACTGCGGAGGAGGTGGTAGCTGTGGAACTTGCATCGTAGAGGTAAATAATTTGGTTGTTGTCATAGTAACAAGTTCCTAGTACGCTTTCCTTATTCATTACTTTATAAAATATGTTTTCCTTTTTTTCTATCCAAATCGGAAGATTTTTGAGAACAACATATAAGATGTGCTTTAAACAATGTGTTAAGAATCGCTCAAACAACATACTTTACTTCTTCCATTAATGAATTCTTGTAAGAAAATTCTTAAGCCCGATACCAACTTTAAAAATCAGTGAATTCAGTGATCACATTGTGTGTAAATTGTCTGATTTATTAACCATTTGATTGAAAATTAACTTTCTCAATTCTGTAGACGGTGTTAACTTTTAACTAAATAGTTCTATTAAAGTTTTAACTTAAGCATGAATATGTTGTGTTGGTCAATGAGATGGCATAAGATTTACGAAGTATGAACCTTCTCTCTTTTTGAGATTTTCTCGTGACATACTATAGTTCAAGGTTTTTTTCAAGGTATATATACTACATACTCATTAATCTCTAATTACAAGTATTGACTCTTTTGTTGCAGATTATTGAAGGAAAAGATCTTTTAAATGAAAGAACCAATACTGAACTCAGATATCTTAAGAAGGCAAGTTTGCTCTCCCTCTCAAAGTCACCACAGAAGAACGTTTTGTTCGAGTCACGGTTCAATCTTAACTGGTTAAATTTATAGTTGAATTGAATAATATTAGAAGGAATGAGATAACCTATTTAAGGTTTAACTGATTGGAAATCTCCTATCCTAAGCCAGTCTAGAAATTTCATATTCTGAGAAAGTCATTTGATATTATGGTTATTGAATTGAATGCACTTCCACCTTATCCAATGGAACAATGAACTACTGGTGATTTATAACCCCTTTTTTTATTGTAATACCAATTTCTTAGAAAGGTCATCTTACTCTTTGAGGGTGATATGATGGTAAGTTTTGAATTTTCTGGATCTTCTAATTCCAAGCTTTGGCCATGTTAAACAGAAACCTGAATCTTGGAGGCTGGCTTGTCAAACTATTGTTGGAAACAAAGAAAACTCTGGCAAGGTAGGTGTCTTTCAAAAATCAAGGTTCACTTTACATAGCTATTCTTCGTTTTTTTCAGTGCTATAATTAGGTGTTCTGTGTAGCTAGAGTGGTGTCACTAGTGTAAGAGCACAGCATATACCATGATCATGATCTACTTATATTGGATATTTTAAATAAAGAGTTATTTGATTTTATAATAACTTAATCTCATCGGATGCCATATTTCATAAAGTTTCAATATCTGCTACCAAGTTGATCCCAATTCACTACAAGCACCATAAGAATGCCTGTTCCTATATGAAGTCTACAATAGGACCCTCAATGACAAAGACATGCATATGCTAGTCTCTTTCACCTTAAAGTAAACGAAATTTATAGATTGGGGAATCTTTATCTTTTTGTATAGATGTCTTAAAGAATGAGACATAAAAGTATTGAGTGATTACTTTCAAAATTAAGATTTAGTTTCCTTCATGACTGTGCAATAGATCTAGTGGATTATAATATATTTGCTATGATGTCCTTTTAGGTTGTTGTTCAAAGGATTCCTCAGTGGAAGAAGTAATAGAAGCAGGATTTCCATATGTTCCTCCTCGATTTAACAGGGTTAGAAGCACCAGTGCAAAACAGTGATGCTTGCATCATAAATTTATGAAAACTTTTGGTTTGATTCTTAATGTAAGCTGGCAGATATCTATAATGTATATTTCCCTTCACGTTTTTTAATGCTTGCCACTTAGTTTGAATTCTTTAGGTTAGTGTACAAACCTTTGCTGTACAATAGCACTGTATGCTTTATCCAAAACAACGAGCCAATGTGCAGAATATTTGCAAAGAATATTGCAGAAAACAGAAAAAACCACCAGCCAGTACAATTTTGAACTTGTTTATATACGTAATCTATGACATGGCTTATCTAAGAAGCTCAATTAGAGTGCAAATGGCATATGAATTTTTGATGTGTAATTCCCAAAAGTAATATATTCTTTTTCTTCACACAAATAGCTGAAGGAATTCCTTTACCGTAGCAGCTTTCTCATGGCTACAGTGAGCTAGATCTTCACCCGAGCAGCGAGCTAAGTCTGCTTAGATAATTTCAATTCTTATTTCTCCAAGTCTTTTTGTTCAATGAAATTTTAGAACTCTACACTAATTGATGGTATTTCAAATTTCCCTTTACAAGTCATAGCACAAAACACCAAATTCGTCCATTAAAGTTCAATTCTTCGTCAAATTAATTATTCGTGACATGGTAGAAACTCATGATCCTTGAAAGATTATTCTGTCCACCGTTTTTAGTCCTGCCACTAAATAATTTTGTTAACACTAACAGAGTGACATGCCTTGAATTTAATTGCAAAAGTGGTGCTCCTACAAGGCGGGAGTGTGCTAATATGCTTGATAATGCCATTGAAGTAGATGGCACAATGACAGATGGAAGAGGGGTCATTGTTTTTATAATTAGAATAGAGGACACAGATAGATAAGCAGTAATATTTATTAAAGAAAACAAAGATTATGTAAGAAAATAATAAGATACACAAAAATAAAACTTTATTACTTTTTTGTGCATTCAAAGTTTGCGACACTAATCGTTTAGAGTAGAAAAAGAGAAGATAAAATATCGTAGATAGAAGTTACAGAGGACAAGAGTAATAGTACAATTCTTATCTATTCATAATGTTTCTTTCTTTTGTCATCTTTCAATAAGCCAAGTTATTCTTATAATATTTTATTCTTCCCTAATTTCAATATTTATTTTCATTCTCTACATTTAATATGTCTCTTTTTGTAGGATTTTATTTGTGAAAAAGAGGTAATGTTAATAAAAAGATATAATTGGATTTATGTCTCTTGAAGAAATAATGGTGGTTGGTGTTTATATTTCTTATCTAAATCATCATGAAAAAATGTAGTTTTCATGTTCAATTGTTCAAGGAAGAGTTTTTTTTCTAGTCACAATGCTTTTGACATATTTGACATATTTACCTTCACGACCAGAATAAATATTGACTATAATCGACTCCTTCATTTTTTTTTCTTCAAAATCTTCCATTAACTAATTAAGCTCTGTAACTCTAAGTCGACGTTATCTTCTTTCATTCCATAAACCCATTTGTTGTGAAATAGAAATTAACAATTACAGCTCATCTTTCGTATCAAACTCTCACTCGGAAGAGTATATTATGTGGCATACTTCTTCGTAGTTTTTAAATTCCCTTTATCAATGATATTTATATTATTGTGAAGAAATTTTAATCATTATATTTAAATAATTAATTCAAGGTAACTAATACTTGTCAATTCATCTATTAATCTTAATTGTTATTTTGAATTTTTTTCTTAATCCATTATTAATCATCCATCATTAGGTATTTAGAATTTCGTTTTAAACTTTTGGTTAAAAGCTATGTGAAAGCATAAATTGGATTTGAGTGCAATATGGAATAGCTAAACTGGTATTACATTTGGTGCATTTCATGTGTTAATCAAGTTGGTTGTTGTCTCGAAGTGATTTGTGAAATTTAAGTGAATATAAAAATTTCATTCTAGACTTTTGCAAGTCGGTCAATAATATAAGTAGGTATTTATTGATTTTTGTAATTAATTTTAATTCATACTTTGATAAACTTGTGACATAGAGGTGGCCATATAAGGCGATGTTTAATTCCATGATCAGCTAGATATGATTTTAAACAAACAAATTCTTTAACATTATTTGTTTGAATACTTTGATTTTGAAAATATATTTGCTTGTTACAATATAAATTGAAAGATTTAATAACTATTTGAATTTAAGATTTAGTGTGCAAAAGATAAAGCTAGACGTATTTAGTATATGCATTAAGGAAAAAATATAGTAACAAGCACCGTTAGAAGATGGGACAGGAGAAGACTCTCAAACATCAATAAAAACAAGTTATAAAGGTTAGTAAAATCTTGAAAAGGTAATTGATGAGATTTTGGTACAAGGTTCAATGAAAGTTTGTTTGTTAGAATACGAAACATTACAATATAGGATTTGCATGACCAAAACGATTGTGCCAAACATTGTAATTGGAAAATCGTGATACTGGTTTAGTATTATAAACTGAAACAGTAGAGGCTGAAAGAAAGTTTGTAAAAATATATAGTCCATCTTTAAGATTTCATTGAAGTATGATCACCTTTATTACCTAGTTTTTAACATAGCAATGATCAGAGTGCAAATCAAAGAAAACATTATTGTCTGTGAAACTCAAAGAAAACATTATTGTCATTCGTAAACTGTGAAAAAATTGAGTAAGTTCTTTGTGATAGCAGGAATATGTAAAAGATTTTTTAAAACCAATTTGGCAGAAGAATGAGGAACAACACAATTAGTAGAACCAATGTTTTGAATAAGTAAACTTATGTCATTACCTATTGTTACTGTTTCTGATCCCGTGTATGTGGATTTTATTGAGAGGTTGGTAATGTCAGGAGTGAGATGATGTGAAGTCCCACTATCAAGGTACCACAAAGGGTCATGAAGAATGGAAGGTGTTTCAAGAATTGAGGGCTCATCATCATCATCAACAACTGAAGAAACAAGATACGCTAAGTTAGCATTGATATAAACGAAGAAAATTGGTCATACCTATGCCAACAGTTGATTGCAATATGGTCATTCTTGCTACAAATCTGACATTAAGCCTTGAAATTGTTTGAGGAATTGTTGTTCCAAGAACTTTTGACAGAAGGGCTTGAAGGAAATAAATGATTGTTTTTCAAAGGAAAAGAGGTGCATGATTGACCACCTCTAGGTTTAATTGAAGAAAGATGAGCGAGGATGATTTGAGAAGGTGGAAGACGGTCCAGTGACAACATTGGCTTGAACAAGATTATCAATAGAAGATCTATGTTTCTCAAAACGTTCCGCTTGCGCTAATAAAAGTGTCTCAATGTCCTCCACTGTATATTGGTTAAATCTGGAAGTAACAGAGGTTATGAAGGAGTTGTAATCATCAGACAAGTTGTCTAGAATAACTTCAATGTGATCTTCGGCAGTGATCGAAGATCTAATAGCGGCCAAGTATCTACGGTCTTCTTGATGTCAAGAAGAAAAGCAGAGATTGTACGATTGCGTTTTGGAATGCAAAGTTGCAATTTCAGTTTCGTTACTTGGAGTCCTAGTTTGTGATGTATAATATGTTTGCAGTTTCGTCCAGATTTGAAATGCAGAATCGAGTCCCACCATTTTGGTGAGAATCAAGCTAGACATCAAAGCAAGGAGTCCGGACGACAATAGACTAGTCTTGTTGATCATAATTAAGAAAAGCAGAATTTATGGTGTTAGACTGAACATCTTCAGGCGTTTTGAATATTTTTGGCATAGCATATCCTTCCAAGAATTTTTGCAACTTTAATCCACGCATAGTAGCAAGAACTTGTGTTTTTAGGAAAGAAAATCATCATCATCAAGCTTAAGATTGATAGTTTTGTTAAATGTATGAGAAAGGAAAGAAGCAAAATTTTTAGATTGAACAGTAGAAGAAATGGGAGCCATGGGAGCCATTGTGGCTCTGGATACCATGTCACACCATGTGATAGAGATAGAAGATCCAAAAAAAGAGAATGAATAATATTATTGTAGTGACTGAAAAGGAATAAAGTGCTACATATATAATAGATACACTTTAAGGTACATATATAATATAATAGATACACTTTAAGGTATTTACAAAAGATACACGTATATAATCTCAATCACTAATATTTCTTATTAAAACTTAATGTTGTGTGTGAAGCATTCACAATTATGATGCAGATTTATCGTAAACTATTGTGAAAATTTTCAGTGCCGGTTTTGTTACAATTGTTTGAACAATTAGATGAAGAATTTTGATGCTAGGATTAGACTAGCGAACATATATCTGATTTGAATTTCATTGTTGAATTATTGAAATTGAAAAAGAAAACTTACAATTAATTTAGTTCGATCTGTGTGTTTAAAATTTTTATAAATTTAAATTATTTTTAAATTTGATCTATATAGCATATATGATAGAGTGGTCAGGCTTGTGTAGAATTTGGTTTAAATAGATTATGGCATGTCTTAATTCTTCCACAATATCAATTTTGGTTAATAGTAATTTATCTCAAATAAAGGTCTTGGGAAAGGTGATCTTTTAGTACCTCTTTTGTTCCTTATAATAGTTGAAGGGTCGGGAGGGACGGGGAGCCAAACCGAGAATAAAGACATTTTAGAAACTGTAAAAATAGGGAAGAGTGATATTAAAATTACTATGTTACAATTCGCAAAAGATATCGTGCTTGTGTACAAGGCAGCAAAATATAATGTAATTGTTCTTAAAAGTATTTTGAGATTGCTTCAGGACTTAAAAGTTAATTATAAGAAAAATAAGATTGGTGGAATAAGAGTGGGTAACTTCAATATTCACATATTTGCATCATTATTGAATTGTTCATTCATGTCCATCCCTTTCACATATATTGGCATTATGAAATCATATGACCAAAGACTTTTGAAAAGAGATGGTTTTTAAGATTAGGAAGAGACTCTGGAAATGGAAAGGAAAGTATATATATTATGAAAATAGAAAAATGAACAAAAATGAATAAAGGATATTAGAATGAAAATATTCTTTCTGTTTTTTTTTGTATTTTATTCAAAAAAATAGAGAAATAAATATATACAAGTACTATGTCTAAGTATAGTTAAATAAAGAAAACAAAATAAAATTATTACAATCTAATTATGTTATAAAAACAAATAAACAGAATTGATAATAATTTGATTCTATCATAAAGACAAAATCACATAATTAGTTTCCTTCTAAAAATCTTGTATCTTTATCCTGTGAAAATATATCTGTGACTAGAGGGTCTCTTTAATTAAATTTGTTCACTCCTCAGTGCCTCGGCTCTTACTGTTTGTTTTTAAACTGCCAATGATTGTCTATAAGCAAATTATTAGTATTTAATGAGAGTTTTTATGAGAGAATAGGAAAATTGCTTGGATTAAGTGGGATTCAATTTGTAAGAGGGAAGAGGACGGTGGGCTTGGGATAAAGGACATTAGAAATCATAATGTGGACTTTGTATCCATCTTTCAAGCGGAGACTCTTTAAGCAACTTTTTTTTTTTTCACTGCAACTCAGGGGAAGCTTTAAAATAGTTTTTTCTGCAATTTGGAAGGTCTTACATTAATGAAAATCCTTTAGCTGGATGGGACTTTGTAATACTTTGTCATGCACCTTTTTCTATAAATCGCAGGTCATAAGACAAATGCAACAGAGTCTGATTTGTTGTTTTCGTTGCATTCTAACTTTTATCATTGTTCAGTGTATCAGGGTTGAAGGAGTACCTCTCAAGTACTTTCATTCTATATATTTTTTATTGTTGATAAGAAAAAAATATAGTTTTATTAATTATTTTGCTGTATAAAAAATTGAGAAGAATATTTATAATGTATTTTAGGTGATTATAGTTATTTGTTGAAAAATATTTGTTTAATTTGTGTAATTTTTATCTAGAGACAATTCATATGGTTACAAATATGAATGGTCGAGGGCTTTTATACTATTATTAACATAAAAAGATTACTACAAACAATTAAAATTTATATTGAAAGAATAAAAATTCATCCTACACAAAGTTCTCTTAAAACTTTTTTTGTAAAGTCTTTCTATCTTTTTCATGCAAATTCTTATACAAATTAAACACTCTTATAAGTTTGACTTAGTTTTATCCACTTTTAGATTTTATTGTTTATCTAATATTTTATACTTTTTTATACAAAAATATTTTAAATTTGCTACATCTTTTATTATAAATATAAATTATTGATTAGTTGATTGAGAGTTTTTTTCTTAAAATTTAAATAGAAATTTGAGTGCAAAGATGTCAAACATTATAGAAAAAAATCTTCAAAAAGAAATATATGTGTGAATGGAGTATAAACACTTAATAAACAATGATGTTCATGTGTTTTAATTATTTTTGTTTACTATTTTATTCATATAGGTCCCCGGTTTTCCTTTTTTAGAAGTTATAAGGGAGATATTAGGAAATAAGATGAGACATGAAAACAATGAATTTTAGAAGAACTAAATAGAAGAAAACACTAGAGAGGATAGTATAGAATTAAAGTTTTTAAATTCTTGCATTCGAAGAAAAAAAAAATTATCTAGAAACATACCTTAAATGGGAAAGTAGAGTTAAACATGTCATTCCATTCTTTGTTAATGTTCAATTATGTTTATTAGAATATAGAAAGCATGACATTCACTGGGCAGAAGACCACTAGTTTTATACTTTGGAGGCTTGTGCAAAGAAGAAATTTGTATCACCTTCATATGAAAGATCAGAGATATGAAACTACAAATTATGAGAAAACATTCTTACAAAAAGACTTATCACTATGATTTTTCTAGTGGGAAGGATAAGCTAAAGAGAGAGGAATTTTCCTAAATTAAACAATATTGAAGTTTCAAAGTAATTTATGTTATTATCATCGATAATTGGTACGCAAGTTTGAGTAAAGTGTTAGAATAATAAAAGAGATAAATTGAAGAGAAAGAAAAAAAAAGACAAGAAAAAAAAAAGAAAAAAGAAAACTTGAAGGGAAAGAAAGGAGAGAAAAAGATAAGAAAATTATAAATATTTTTATTCTTGTCCTAATTCTTTACTTGTTTGTAAAAAATATGCTTTGACGAAAGTAGATGATGAACTTGCAAGTCCATGACACCATATAAGAATAACATAATAACTTATATTATATTAACCTTGTGATTTAATTTTTGTGTACAATGAGCTAATAAAAAATTTACTTGTGGATTTTTTTTGTATGTAATATTATTTTAGATGGTGATGCCAAGTACTTGATATTTCAGAAAAATAAATATAATGCGGACTTGAATTATTATGATAAACATTCATCTTTGTGTCTTGTTGATAATGAAAATGAGTTTTGTAGACATGAAAACGGTATGTTAAAAATGTTACTCTCTGAATCTGTATTACTTGATTGTTTGATTAATGGAGTGAAAGTTTAATAATAAATAAACATTTATTTTAGAGTTATAGGTTAATTGAGCAAAAAAGATGAATAAATTTATTCTAATTTTATTTGAAAATGATATTAATTTTTCATTATTTGGGTTGATGGAACTAGTTATAAAATTTGTTATCAATCATTTAATTTTGACATTATTTAATGTTTTCTATGGATTGCAATTTGGTATCCGAAGAAGATTTACAAGCAAGAGCATAATTAGATATTTGTCTTAGAACGGATTTAAATATTTATATAAATAATTTTTTGTTTAAATTACTTTAAATTTAAGTTTACCTAAAATTCAACAAAGGAAGTTAAAGAGTGCATAAATAAAAACACACTCAAGGATGTAGAAGGATGTTTGATCTTGCACTGTGAATTAAATTATTAGATAATTTGTTAGTTAAATCTCATTAGTTAATGAGTTCAGTAGTCTTAAACGCATAGTAGAGTATATAAATAAGAATGTGATGAATTTTGTAATTAGTTTTGATTCATATTTTGATGAAATATATTATTTTGAAAGTAAAAGTCATCCTAAGTTATTATTAACAATTTTTTATTCTTATCTTTAAATTATTAATCCAAGATAATGAATTTTTATGAACTTATGAACCGATCTTGTTTTGTGTGTCCTCTTCCTATCATATTTCCTTTCACATATTTCTTCTTTTGTCCATTTTGTTGAATTTGTAAAATAGTATTTGTTTTTCCTAATTTATAACTAGACATTCATCAAGTTCTTCCATACTAGTTTATCTAAAATTAGTTTTTTAAAGTAATGCATAAACTAATTTTATTTACGGACTTTTTTTTTTTTTCTATTTTAAGTTTTTTGTGAAACATTTCCTTGATGATAGTGTTAAGTGGAGTATAAGGGAGAATAGTAAATAGCTATAGCACAGATCTACATATGGTCAAAGTAGAGAGACTTCTACTAAATGTTAGTGAACAACAGCTGTTGTTTTGACTGTGATCTATTTTGCTTAGTGTCTTTGCCAAACTTTGAAACTTGGTTGTTCTACCTGCCTTGTATAGGTTTCTTCAATTACAATCTTCTTCTCTCTTTCTTAACATGTTCAAAAGCTTAAAACTCTAGTTACTAATTTTTCATCCATTATAGGAAGTGTTAATATATTCATTTTTAATTTGATGCATAGAATAAAATACGTACTAAAAATTTGCATTGCCGGTTGCAAAACGTTTTTTTCTTTATTTTTTTTGTAAAGATGGAATTTGAGTTTAATTATTGTAAGCTTCAGTCTCATACTTAAATCATAATAAAATTAGATACTTTAATGGGTTATATATAAAATGGTAAAGTTCTATTTTCAGTTTTTTCAAGTTATGGATTGCCCAATCCAAAGTTCACTTTTTAAGTGATTTTTATTATTATTTAGTAATGACATCACATGCAAATTAATATTCAATATCAGTGCCCTTTTTAAGACAACATGTGAGATAAGATACTTATAAAATATACACATCACCAATAAATAGTAATACTTTTAAAAAATTTATAACCAAATCAAACAACTTTTTTGAAAACTAGGACTAAATTTTCTCATATGTATAAGCAACAAAAACATGTCAAATCCTATTTTAATTTAGAGATTGAATTATTGAAGAGAAAGGGAAACATTCACATGACATGCTAAACTATACTCTTTTTTTTTTTTTTTTTTTTTTTTTTTTTTTTTGTGGAAAGATAGTTGTAGTCTTCTAGACCCTAGTTGAAGCTCCCAAATTTATACTTGCTTTTGAAATTTAAATGTTGAGTTGTGACTTCAGTGTTTGAGTCTAAAAAGAAAGAAATAAAAGATCCAAGATTGGTTGTACTCAACAACTAGATAAAGCCAAAAAAGTGGGTACCCTCAAATTCTTGGTCTTTTATTATGTGGGGATAAATGTGTACCCTTTTTTCTGCCATTTCTCAAAGAACATACAAGCTGCCAATGTGTGGCTTTGCAGATAGGGTAGGGAATCATGTATCCACGGGACCCTAACATTTTCATGCTAGAGATTACCTTTTGTTTGGATTTATATATATGTATGTACATGTGATCATGTATATATATTATGTGTTAAAATATTTTTAAATTTGTCTATAAATGCCCCTTTTTAATTTCACTAATTTGAAGTGAACCATTTTTTATCCTCCAAGTAGTTTGGATAGGTTTTGTATATGGACAAAAGTTGTTTAGGTAGAGCTTGAAAGATAAAAAAAAATGATACATTTCAAATTGGAAAGACCAAAAAACATTAAACTAAAATTAAAGAGATTTGAACAAAATGAAAAGGAGACTTCTACAAGTTATTAAGAAATTTGTATTGATTAGTGATACATTTATAATATGATTGAATAAACCTTTTCATAAATCTTTGAAGAGAAGAAATAAAACAAGAAAGTAAGTTTCTTTTCATAAATTAAAATTGACAAAAAAAACCCATTAGGGTGTTATGATACAATTGAATAAAAAGGTTTAGAAAAAAAGATGTGAAGTAAGAGAAGTTAATAATGATTGTGATGGGATGGCCCTTAACTTTTGGGGTGCAGATAGGACATATGGGGAGCGGGGGAATGAAGGAGACCCCTAGAGTGGTGGGTCATTCCACAACTACTATCATATTTGTATGGTCAATGTGTCTATACTTGTGTTATTCCAACAATTTTAAACCTAATCTATTGCTGCAGTTGGGGTAGTTGAATCCACCCATTTTCCAATGTCCTTGTGGGGGAACCCTTCAATTATTGCACTACTTCATGTGTGAACCCACATAACTTCACACAAATGCAACATTTAATCATCTCACTAGCTTAAGAAATAAAACACCCAAATCTCACAAGCATTAATTTAGGGTTAAGTATGATAAATTAACCCTAAATCTTATTTACATTCTTTCCAAGATTCTCTACTAATCTCATTCAAGAACAAATTTATATAAAAAGTTTAAGTTTTAACTCAACTTTAAATATAAGTTTGAGTATATTTTTCATTTTAATTATTTTTATTCAATGCAATACTTTTAATTTATTGAATTTCTAAAATTACTCGTTAGCGAAATTATTGATAAGTAAATAGTTTATCCAATGAGAATAAGAAAATGTTAAATATACAGGGTAGTTTTCACACTGGTTTTTAATTTGATTTATATTTGCATTAAATTATTAAGTAAGTCTCGAAAAATGTAGAATGTCATCGTTTTGATTTTTACTGTTATGCCTTATGTGTTCTTAATTTAATCCCTACATGGTAATGTATTTTTAATTTGCTTCTTATACATTTAATAAATTCCTATATGTAGTAACTAAATTAAAAAAATTTGTCATGTATAAATATATAGAAACTAAATTATATCTTTTAAAACAATTATATTCATATTTAATATCTATAGTGCATGTTTGGTTCTGATTTCTAATGTGATTATTGATGTTTAATGGAAGTAAATCCCGTTTAAGAAAGTAATTAAGCGTGATAAATATAGCGAAAGTAAGCACATTAACAATAATAACAATAATAGTAATTTCATTAATTTTTATAATAATTATTTTCTAAAAAAAAAAAAACTGACGCGTATATTTTGTATTAATTAACACTCTAAACAATTATAAAGACAGTGTATAAAATTAATCTCTTTGTGATGGTAAATCAACGTATTAGTTAATGATGCAACTAGGGTTAATTTATTGTATTAACCGTGAAGTGAAGTTTTGAATTTTAAGTTTAGTAGTAAGTGAGTTTTGAATCAGATCTCACACACTGCCAAATTAGTCAATGATTTTGAGATTCGTTAATAACAATTAGTTTCTTTGTTTACCATGAGAAGATAGTTTTGCACACACGCAAGAACACTTCAATAAATGGTCATTATAAAACATGGTAGTTAAACCATTTCCTTCACCATCACAAAATCTATAGTTGCATCACATCTCCTTTGATGTGTTAGTTTGACCATTTTTTATTCGACTTCAAAATTCGAGCTTCTTATTTTACCAAAAATGGTGCTTGTTGGGGTTTACTAAGAGCTCATCATTATAAAATTATAAATGTGATTTTGTTAGACCAAAATAAATTCCATGAAGTCTATTTATTGGTGAGGAGAATATTATCTCCATTTCTAAGTATTTATTTAAGAAATATATTTTTATAAATGATTAATTAAAACACTGATATGAGTCTTGTAAAACCATTTTATTAGAGTAAAAATTAGGAAAATATATTAAGAATGATGTGGAACATTAAAACTCACAAAAATTAAATTAAAACTTAATAAATAGATGCTCTGGTAGTATTAAATTGAATAAAAAAACTGATATTTTTAATGCAATTTATTGATTTATTATCTGCAATTTAAGTAAATGGGTATCATTTTCAGTTAATATAGTAATCCATTCCTTAAATTTCTAAATAATTACAAAGATGTTTGAGTTAATCTCATTAATTTTTTTTAGCTTCTGCAGTACACGTAATTTACATCCCTTATTTCACATATTCAATAGCCTAAATCGGTATAAATAAAAAAAGAAATGTATCATGTTGCTAATGGGGGTGTTCAATTTGAGAATAAGGAAAAAAAAATCCAAAAATTGCACATGTAAGGAAATGTTTATTTTATGCCAAATTTGGTCAAACTACATTCTATTTTCATCCATTTTCTGAAAATAGAAAAGCATTATTAACATTACCTAAATAATTACATAATTAAAATGTTTTATAAAGAAAGACAACGTGTATGTCACTTGAATAAACTGATAAAGACTTTGTACCTTTTCTGAAAGAAAATTTTTTAAGAGAAGAAAAAAGAAAATAATTCTTATTTAAGAAAAATCTTAACCATTAATTCACTTTAATTTCACAATTTATATCATAGACGTAAATGTGGTAAAATTCTTATGATGGAAATTATCTCCATCTAATGAACACATGCAGATTAATATTTTGTTGCATAACTTGAAGGGGTATATATTATTTACTAAAAATTTATTTATTTCTTTGTATGATTTGATTATAATAGGAAATGATTAAAAAGTAAAATAATAATAATACCAATAATAATTAGTATCTTCTTCAAAGTAAAAAGAATCGGAAACAAATGTTATATAATAAATAAATGTAGTAGTTTTATTTTTAATGTTTTGATAATAATAGGAAAGGATTAATAAGTAAAATAATAATATGGTAATGATAAGTATTATTACTATCTTCTTCAGAGTATAAAAATTAGAATCAAATATTAGATAATAAATAAATATGGTAGTTTTATTTTCTTTCTTTTTATGTTTTGATGATAATAGGAAAGGATAAATAAGTAAAATAATATCAATCATAGTAATAAAAGTAATAATTATTACTATTATTATTTTTCATTTCCAGAGTATCAAAATTGAAACCAAATATTAAATAATAAATAACTATACTATAATAGAAAAAAAGGAAAATGAAATAAAAAAATACGATAAATTTTAAGTATAATTTTTTAAATTAAAATTCTATGACTATTGTAAATGTAAACCTACTAATATGATTGTAACCAACTCCAAATCAACTTAGTAAGCTTTTATAAATAAAAATTTAATGATGAAAAATATAGTTAAATTAAATAATATATTTTTGTTTAACAAAGGTTAGTTATTATTGAAAAATTAATAAATCGATAAAAATGTATATTATCTTTTCTTAATGAATATAGAACTTACAAATCTGTAGTTGTTATAATGAAATGGATGAAATAAAAATTGTTTTATATTAATAAATATATTTGAATTTGTATTCCCAAACCATATTGGTTGCTTGATATTACTTAATGTTATTATAAATTAAAAAAAGTTGTATATCTTTTCACCCTTCAGTATATTTTTTTATATTACTCGATAAAATTATCTTATTTTTCTTTAATGTTCTTACATTATTCATCATTATAAAAAGATTTTATTAATGAAAATTTTTAATGTCATTTTTGAATTATAATAAGTACTTAAAATCCTCACCCTTAACAACAAATATATAAAGTTACTTCTAACTTTCTCATTTACCTCTTTTGAGATAAAAATTTAGACATATTCCTTTTACTAAGTTACTTTTATCTTTTTTACATATTTTTTAAATATCATACTTGACTACAACAAAAAAAAGTTGCTTAAGATATAATGATAATTCTTAAAAAGAGAGGATGTACAAATAAAACTCTTTCTTGAGGAGGCAATAGTTTTATGGAGTAAAAATTTTACAAATATGATACATTCTCTTTATATTGTCTATAATATATTTTATGACCTTGTACCTAAAAGCTTGAGAAAAAAATGCATGTAAAGTATGTTGATATTCTATGTATGATTGTTAATTGGGTTTGCATTGAGAGCTTTATATATATAAACCACTTAGGTAAAATCATTATGACATGTGTGTAAGTTGATAGTCTTGTAACTTGTATAGGAATTTTGAAAATTCCTAACTTTAAAGTATCTTTAATTTTGAAAATTCTTTCCTTATACTGACACACTATTTTGAACATATAACAATGAAAAGTTGATATGTGTTTGCCAAGACTTTTATAGGAATTCATGAATCAACATGTTGATTACTTCTTGATCTAACCATTTTGAAACTAATTGTGTGCTTGAATTTTGTCTTAAGCCTTTTATTTTCTATGGTATATCCTATCAAAAAATATTGTCTAGGAATCGTCTATGAAAAATAGTTTGATAACTTGATAAAAATTAATCTTCTTATAATAATAACTTGTAGTTTTTTTTATAAAATACTTAAAAAAATATATTAGTTTATCAAGCTTAAAAATATTGTTGGTTATAATAAAACTTGTTAATCACTAGACTACCATAAATCTAGGTTTAATACTATCTTCCTCCATCCATTAAGCTTAAGTTGTTGACACACATTAAACTTATACATGTCATCACAAAGCCAATTTGCATTGAAAGATGAAGGAAGTTGAGAAGTGAAAGATTTTCATATTTGTATGAAAAGAAGTCCTTATTTTCATTTCTCTATTTAGAATCTAAATAGTTGTATTTTAGTAATCAAAATCCTTTTTCACCCTTAATGTGACTGTGGCTAACTCCCTTAACAATTATGAAATTTTCACAAAATGAATTATTTACCTCTTCAACCACAGTTATATAACAAACAAACAATAACATTGACTCAAGAAATATTCAATAAAATAAATATATATATTCACGAGTATCATAAAATCTAACCGTAAATAGTATTAATAAAAAAAAATCCAAACATGTAACGCAGTGATGAAAAAAAAAAATGATTTTAATGAAAAATCTAAGAAAAGAGAGAGAGGCATAAAAGGATAATGGTGGCGTTTAGATTTTGGAGAGTTCAAACTGTGCTTGTCTCTCCCGCTCTCACTCACGCTCCGCTTTTATTACTACTCACTATTATCTATCTCCCTCTCACTCTCTCTTCAATTTCTGCTTTCTCTCTCACTCTTTCACTCTCTCACTCTGTCAATCTTTCAAGCACAAGGTGCTCACACATGAGAGCAGAGTAAGCACTTTCTCAACAAACTTCTTCCAGAACCTTCCTTCACTCTTTCCATTCCACCGCTATTTCTCACAGTTCTCATTCACAGATCTAACCACCATTACCACAATTTAACCTATAGTTTTAAATTTCACGCAATTCTCACGCGCATATACAATCATCACAACGCTGTCTGAATTTCTAGAGATAGGCTTTTCATGAGCTTCAACAGCTAGTGTTGTTCTGCTTTTTTCGTTGCTTAAATTGTTGTCCATGTTTCTTACGGTGTTTTGTTGTTGATTTTCAGGCTGGTGTTCGTCTTTGAGGTATGAATGATGGATAGAGAGAATGCTGTAATCTGTGGTGCCGTGAGAGACGGTGTGAGAGTGACGCGAGCAATGGCTAGAGCTTTGAGAGAGGTCTCTGCCTCTTCGAGACCGTGCTTTAAGAAACAGCGCAAATTGGAAAAGAGCAGTAGAGCAGCGCTGACAGATGTAACCAATGAACACAGAAAACCGCAGCAGCTCAGTGTCTCTGCTGCGTCCAACGTTCAGGTATACGTGTGAGTTGAATTGTGGTTTTGGAGTTGGAATTTTTGTTTTGTGTGGTCGGCATACCCCTAGAAACCTTAGCAATGTGGCCATAATCGCAGTCTTGAATCGTTTTTTAAAAACCTGTGATCCACTGCTTTTTTATTTTATTTTATTTTTCCTGACACGCATGGACTTCTACGATTGTGCAAAGTCATCCATTGCAGTGTAAATTCAAATCACATGAATTGTCAAGCGTGCATAATTGCAGCAATAAAACCACGGCTGGGCCCAACTGCCACTTTTTTGTAAAAAAATAAATAAAGATTCATGGTTCGATTTTTCTACTTTATCTCTTTGAGGTTGAGTGGGTGGATAATGTGGGATATTTTAAAGGAAATGCGGGAGGCATCTGGTGAGGTGGAAAACTACACATAATCTTACAATAAATAAAAATTTATCCAGCTTTACAACGAAAAGATACAGGTAGTTAGAATAACTTATAATTCTTTTCTGCATTCGTCCAATGGTTTTGAGTTTTATCCTTGAGAAAACAATCGTTAGCAAGACTCTGTTTACCTCTGACTACGTCGATTAGTCTGAAGTGAAAACTTGAGTTATTTGTGGGCCATGTTCATGGACCTAAAGAATATAATAATTTCATACCACAGTTCAGATTGCAGCTGGCACTATACTTGTAACCGCAATGGTTACTATTGAAACTGCGATTTTTATAACTATTAATTGTGCATAAGATAGTTTTGAATTTGTAATGCTCCAGCACTTCGATTTACAACTATTAATTGTGCATATGATAGTTTTGAATTTGTAACGCTCCAACACTTCGATTCTTATAAAAAATAAGTCAGAGATTGGCGAGGTTATTTTTTTAAGTTGCCTGACTCAAGTTAGTTATATCGCGCATTATATAGAAAAGAGGAGGTCATAAGAAGCGAAGCACAAAGGGAGCTTCCAATGTCCCCATGCAAGTTTTGTCAACTCGAGATGTTCGAGCAAAGTCAGCGAAAGATTTATCCGCGCTATCGGTGGTACGGTCACATGATGCTGTTGTTGCTGAAGGGCTGGAAAGCAGAGAGCTAGTGCAACCTTCTATGTCTGTAATGCAGGACTCTATGAAATCTGATGGATTCCTTGGCTCTCCGAACAAAGGTTTTTCAATAATTTCGTGTCACTGCTAGTATGCATTTCTGCTGTACTAGACTATAGTTATTGGATTAATGAGATGATGATTGTAAAATTGACATTTATAATCGTACTTGTCTTGTTGGAATAAGGTAACTGTTTCTTTGTAACACAGTCTGTACATTTTTCTTCTGCATGTTCATTTTTAATTGTTTACTGACATGTATAATTTTTTTTGCAGTTTATTAACATATCATCTTAAATATTCCACCATATCTATTATTACCTAGAAGCACTGAATGCTATCTGATTATAGGCCTTAATATAGAAGCTATTTATCACTTTACCTGATGGCTGTTTATGTATTTTATGCTTATAATATGGATTTAATTTGAATATAACTGTCATCCACCCATAGATTGTCATGCATAGAAATATTATTGACTTTTTTGTAATAACTACTTTAAACGTCATACCTAGTGTATTTTTTAATTGGTTGACATCGTAAAAATCTTATAACTGACACCATACAAAAATTAAACTCTATAGAAGGAACTTCAAGTTCTTAAGAGTTACAAATTATGTGATTGGCATCATTAAAATTTTTACAAGAAAGGTAATATGCAAGTTAGCTATTCATAAATTCCTGATTTCATTAATTATATGTTGATCGACTATGCAGATATGGATATGATTTCAGAGAAACTAAAACATTCGGATGGTTTGGGCATTGTGGACATTGATTCAGTGGAGTTAAAGGATCCTCAAGTTTGGAGTTCATATGCCCCTGATATATACAATAATATACGTGTCAGAGAGGTTAGTGTTGTAGACATGTCACTTTATATTTGGATTGTTGCTCCTAGTTGACTGGTCGGCAGCTTATGTTCTTAACTATACAGACTATATGGAACTTAGGAAAAACTGGATAAGTTTCACTGGAAAAAAATTGATAATAAGTTTTGGTTAAATATTTCCAGTTTGAAAGGAGACTAACCGATTACATGGGCGAGCTGCAGAAAGATATCACTCCAAGCATGCGCGCCATTCTGGTTGATTGGCTTGTGGAGGTTAGTCTCATGGCAGTTTTTAAATCTTTACTACTTGAAAACTTAAGCTTTTTTCCCTTGTTGTCACTTGTTGAAAATTTCTGTCTGTGTAGCTCAACTGCCTGAATGTAATGATTGCTCTTTGTGTAATTTTGACGGTTTCACTTCTTTGATTGTTCCTCTAGTTTATTGCAGAGAAGCTTTTAAAATAATCAATTAGACAGTACCAACCCATGTTTTTTTTATTCACGGTTAAACTTTTGAATACTCTCCAACCATGTTACTTTTTTCAGTTAACCTCAAATTTCTAACTCAAGTTTCCTTTTCTTCTACATGTACTAGTTTTATAATTTCACAAAACCTGGTGTTAAATTTCAGTACTAGCTTCAATGTCATCTCAAGCATTATCAATTTGTCACTATGCCTTTGGCAATTATGAACAAAAAATATTGCCAATGCATTCTCATGGACGGCTTTCAATGGAAACAGTTGAATATACAGAGAAGAGCTGAAGTTTTATATCTTATTAATTATCCATGATAAAGGCACATTATAAATAAAGTAAAAAGAAATCTTTAAATGCTGTTACCTGAGTTGCGTGAATCTTTGGCTGCTGAATGGGTTATAGCTGAAGCTTTGTTATATCCTCTTTTCAGGTTTCTGAGGAATATAAGCTAGTTCCAGATACTCTTTACCTTACTGTGAATCTCATTGATCGGTTTCTTTCTCAAAGTTTGATTGAGAAACAAGGACTCCAGTTGTTGGGTGTTACTTGCATGCTGATTGCATCGTAAGTACAATACTTTATAAATGTCCAGTTGGCCCTGATTAAGTAATATGAAAGTTCCACGTATGCTTCTTTAATCTTTTTGATGCTTCTCTCTGAACTCAGAACTATGAATACTGAGGCACTTTATAATGAGGTTGGTATCGCAATATACTTTACATCCTCAATTCAGTGTGACGATCAATTGATGATTATTACTTATTTGTACATCTTTGAATTTTATGAGTTTTTTCATTAACAGGTTTCACATGGTCTAAATTTTACTCTCATGATTCTCTATGATAATGTTGACAAGGTTGTATGCAAATTTTATTTGGATTTCCGTTAATAAATCTGCAACTCACAGCGAATGTGTATGTTTGTTTTGGGCTTGAGTCCCACATTGGAAATGTAGAACTCTAGAGTGCGTTTTTTAATGTATTGAGCTCTACAAACTGTCAATCGATATTTGTGGTATGATTCTCGCAGGGATTATAATCACTTTAGAAAGGGGTGGCATTTTTCTTGCTTTGCTTTGCTATTTTTACGTAGCAGTGAAGAGTTTGAATGTAGCAAAATTGCTGTATTATAATTTATTCTAGACTATGTTGATCTTGAATGCTGTTGATGAATCTGACGAGGACAACCGAGAATATAAGATATGATCCCAAATTTTTCAAGAAGTAATGAGGAAATTCTAAATTGCTTGTGTTTTTTTCATGGCTTTTTAAGAAAGTATGAAGAGATTTGTGCTCCTCGAGTTGAAGAATTTTGCTTCATCACAGATAATACGTACACAAAAGCAGAGGTATTGTATTGTTGGAACCTTCGTCTTTTCAAATTGTATTCATTACGGCTGATAGTGACGTATAAAACACCTACTCGTTGGCACTTGATAGGTATTGAAAATGGAGAGTGCGGTTCTAAATCTGTTGCATTTTCAATTATCTGTTCCCACCGCTAAAACATTTCTCAGGTCCGTATTATATATGCAATTTCTATTCAAATGCTCACTACGCATATCCCAAGAGCCGATGTCATGATGCATGCATTTAGCAGATGATATAGTATGGTTTTTTTTATTCACGTTTCTCACTTTCCTAGTAATGTTGCTTGTCAATTATACTCGCGTTGGCAATTGAATGGATACTCGAACACACTAATACTTGTGGTTGAAAAGCTTAGCGAAAATATATGGGAAGTACACTATATTGTTAAATAGAAATAAGACACAATAGTCAAGCTTAATGGAAAATTTTAGAGCACGAGTGATGAATTCTAAGGAAAAACACCCTCGATGTGTGGAACAAAAGTTCGGGTAGTAAAAGCCAACGAGAATAAACTCGATGTAGTAGAATTGAAAACGTTGCTTTGGATGAGCAGACATACTAAACAAGATATGATAAGGTATAACTCTTTTTACCTAAAAGCTTAGCAGTCCAAGTGCCATATTGTGATTATGACTTGGTTTACTTGACCTTTGTCATAGAAGATGTCACCTATAATAATCTTCCCTTCACCAATAGAATCAAACTTGTGACCTTAGCTTTAATATTAATTGTTGGATTCAACATTTATCACTAAGTTATAGTTAAGTTATAGTTGGTAGTCAAGATGTAACTCATTCTGCTTAAGAATGTAATAAGCCAAGCATTACGAAATATTTATTATTGAGATGATAAAAGAAGCATAGGCTTGCTTGATTGAACAAGGGTGATTAGGCCCCCACGTAGAGAGTATCTTGTGGAAGATGACTCAATCACCATCGCAAATGAGGAGAAAAATAATATGCAAAATCATTAGGAAACACTTTTAAGGTGAAGTCATTTGATTCACATACCCATCATGGCGCCGTGGAAAGTGACTTAGTTATTATTGTTGTGTACTTGCCTTGTTTGTCATTTAGTTAAAGTATAACAGCTATGATCATCTTGTCTGCCTTTCAGGAGGTTCATCCTAGCAGCACAATATTCTTGTAAGGTACCGTAGACTGCAGTTGCAATTAAACATCCACAATTTAACTTTTTATTGTGCTTAAAAGGGTTCCAAACAAAACCCACTATTTCGTAAATTTTCCCTGTTATACAGGTTTCTTATGCTGAAGTGGAATTTCTGGCAAATTATTTAGCAGAACTCGCTCTTGTTGAATACAGCTTCTCGCAGTTTCGACCTTCCTTGATAGCTGCGTCTGCTGTATTACTAGCCAGATGGACCCTCGACCAGTCAGAACACCCATGGGTCTGTACTTTAATATGACTATTTGCAAGTTGACAAATTTACCTTATTTGTATGTACATAAATCTAAATTAAAGACTGACCTGTGTATTTACTTTCAGAATTCAACTATGGAACACTATACGAATTACAGAGTGTCAGAACTTAAAACTACTGTCCTTGCACTGGCAGATTTGCAACTTAATACTAAAGGCTGTCCTCTGAATGCTATACGTGAAAAATATAAGCAGCAGAAGGTATAAATACACAGCCAAAAAGATGAACTTGTCGCGTGCTTTACATTTATTTGTTTTACTTTCTTTAATCTACTCTCCTTGTGATTAAAACAAATGAGTTTTAGCCTAATGAAGATGCTAATGACGGTGAATTTTGCTTCCTCTGACAGTTCATGAGTGTGGCAAATTTGTCTCCAAAACCAGTGCAGTCACTTTTTGAGGCTGAAGTATAAAACTGTAAATGATGGTATCCTTGAAGACTAAATATTGACTTTTGGAATTTCAGATACAAGAAAGGTGTATTATCCTTGATTGTAATTATTTATTTGACCATCTAATTCCCATTACAGTCTGATCAATAGCTGTAACTTGTAGGAAAGTACCCAACTCTGGTACTTGCAGATATTGTACTGAGAAATTGTTACATCGTGATACAATTAGAGCAGAAAATTGTAGTTAGTGGCATCTATTTTAAACTTCAGTTTCAGATAGCCATTAGGCAGCAAGTTTTGCAAGTGCTTCATGAGTAGTTTTGTGTCCTACCAACGATCCGCGGTAATAAAAATCGTCTTAAACTGGTCTACGTTTATTGTATCTTTTATTTTATACGACTGCGTCTTATTTAAAAAGGACAACGACAGTAACTTATTTAAAAGGGCATCACGATCTTACTAAGGATTATGATCTTTAAACAATACATAAATATTTTTCTTATTAAGGATTATCAGACTGACTAAACCTTATTATGTGAATTGGATCGCCCATTATTTTCATTATCAAAATTATATCATAAAATGATAAATTATGTTTAAACAAAAGCAATATATTTTGCTTAATTGAATAATACTTGGGACTGTTCTGGTGAACGTAACCATCCATTAGTTTGCATATTTAAAAAAAAAATACAGAATCCAATGACGGAATTATTCATTTTTTTTTTGTTATTATAACTAGTTAATAATTAATCTCAGGTTGGCTAGTAGACCTTGATAATTAATACAGGTGAGCATGAGCCCTTGATTTGGAACGAAGACTTGCGCCTGATGACTGTAATGTAAGTACAAGTACAACATACACAGAAGATTTTGGAAATGAAGTTACACAGAAAATGGGTTAATTCACTGCATGGTCCTCATCATGTACCACAGTACCAATGAAAACCCTCTCACTTCTTCATCTGGCTACCAGAAGCATCACAGAACACAGGATTCAAAACAAAATGCCAATCCCTATTACCAGCTATTCCACATTTCTTATAATTTTCTACCATAACACAAGGTAAGTGAAAAGAGGATTGAGAATGCAGTATGGACTGCAAGTCAGGACACTAACACTGCAGTATTTTCAATAACAGGCCTGAGACTGGCGGCATGCTCTAGTTGTTTCCATGCCTCCTTCCGCTTCTCTGCTGCAGAGGTCAAGATTGCTTCTTCCTCCTTAAAGTGATTATGACAAGAAATGAATAGCTTCTCATCCATCTCCAAGAACATCTTTCTAATATTGTGCGTTAGGTTCACAACTGCCGGGTTCCAATGGCTTTGAATATTCCTATCTAAAGCTGGAAATATGATGGGCAGGATCACTTGCCGGTTATGTGCAATCAAGTTCACAATGTGGTCATTGTTCCATAAGAACAGGGCCCTTTCAGCTACCTGCAACAATCCATTTTGAATAGACACGGAAAAATGTATCATTCAGCAATTAACAAGCTGGTTAATGGAAACAACAGCCAAAAGTCCCATAAACGTTTGAGGTCCAACTAGAAATTTCAAACACACTCTGGATGACAGCAAACTGCTTTCATAAGACAACTGTTTTCTCAAAATCTTAAGCATGTGAAAACCTTTGTTGGGTAGATATCAAATGTTGAAACTAAATACAGCTATTTAACTGAATTACCATTTATTATACCATTAATAGTTAACTAAATGTCACTATATCTTCCACAGAATTTGCTTCATAAAAGAGGGTACTAGGACACAAATTCATCAGCAGAATTTTACAAATATGGAAAAAGAATGGAGAAGTCTAAGTAAAAGAACTAATCCAACCACATTGCATGACCGATATGCTTGAGATTATCAAGCATTTGCCTACATTTCCATGCTCAAAATATATTACAAAATAAGAAAGATATTATCTCTGCAATCAAGATTGCATTGACATTAATAGCAATAAAAGCTGCCACAACCAGTTAGTGAAAGAAAAAATATAGAACCATGCAAAAGATGGAACATGGATATATTTCTTTTAAGTGAAAAACTAACACAAAACTAGAAGCGTGCAAATGATGAGGATTGACCAAATGAATTCAGTACAGCGATTTTACCTGAAAGTGTAAGCTGTTTATGCAGCATCCAATCCGCCAAAACAAAGGAACCATGATCCTCTGGAACTCTACCATGTTAATTACTTCCAAAATTTCTTCCAGTTCACCCAGAAAGATCACCTCTTTCTGACTATTTGTTGCTGGCCAATATTTCAACAAACCCCTTATGACAATGCTCGCTAACTTGGGCTCCTTCTCTATAAACTGCATAACACAGTAGGACAATTGCTGAAAGTAGACCCCGATTGATTTCGGCTTGTGCAAGGGGACCAAAACCCTCCACAAGAAGATTTTGTGTTCCTCTTTCAAGGGTAAAGCAAACCCAGTAATCACACTCCCAAAAATCTCCAACAACTCACCAATCCCACTGTGCTTCTCAGTCTCAAACACAAAGCGATAAAATATATTGTTAATAGATTTCCGAATATAGGGTCTATGCACCATGAACTTTCCATAAATCCTATGCAGAATCGCCTTCAAGCAATCCCTTTCCCTAGGATCCTCCGAATCAAACAACTCAAGCAATCTGGCAATAAACGAATGATCAATATACTTTTTCGCCACCTTGGCATCAAGGCACGAAGAAGAGATAAACTTAAGCAGCAATTCATACACAAGTTGCAAATGTGGCCAAGCAGGATCAAACATAGGTTCATCATCATCATTCTCACCACCACCTGTCCTATAATTAGGAGGAAAAACTCTAAACAAATTGAAAGCACACATTCTACACAAAGCAAGGATAGCAGGCTCACTAAACTTCATTGTCCCAGAAGCCACAAAATCAACAAGCTCAACCAAAGTCTTCCTTTTCACATCTTTATCTGCAACACTCTTACTGGGGTCACTGAAATCAAACGTGACACAACAAAGACTCAACTTGCTCACGAACAGGTTCATCTTCTCACCATTAGCAACATCCTTAAACGGCACCAAAGGTTCAAATCCGGAAACCATGCTCGCCGGAAACACCGCCGATGACGACGCTCGCTTCGCTGCGGTAGAACTGCCGCCATGTTGTCTTTGGCTTTTGCCGGCGACGCGTGGCGAATCGGAGGAACGCGCCGAGTCACCCCAAGTCGACTCGTCCGAGTCGGTTTTCGACGACTTCCGAGGAAGCTTGCTGAGGATTTGCCTGAGCATTGCAACCCAGAAGCTGAAATCAACGGTTTACAAACCTTTCAGATGACAGCCGAACACATGAAGGAAGAATAGGAAGCAATCGAACCCGAGAGTGTTGATTTGAGCAAAAGTTCTGAAAAGGGGAAGCAGAAACCCTAGATCTCGATCACCGGAAAATCCAAGCAATGGAGGGTCTCCCGTGAAATTAAGATCCGCATTTGAAATGGGTTTACGGAAATTTTGGATTTTTCACTACAGATTGATGGAAAAAATCAAATCTTGAAGGGTGGGGTTTGTAGGTGAAGAAGAACGTGAACGAAAAGAGGAGCCGGTAAAGAAAGAGAAAAAGCGAAACGTTGATCCCAAAAGGATTGAAGAATAATAATAAAAATAATGAAAATTTTAGCTTTGAACCAAAGAATCTGACATTCTCTGAAGACAATTGCACTTCAATTGTTCTTAGGAATGTAGGGAGAAAGAGAAGAGAAAGTTGAGGTTGAAGGTGAGAAAGATAATGAATTTGGTGGCAGTGACAATGGAGCGGTGCAGAGAGTTTGAGTAATTGAGAGAACTCACTGAACGCTTTCTTGATTCTTCTTCTTATGGATCCACCAAGTGAGACTGAAAGGAGAAGAAAGGGAAAAGACAGAATAGTAAAATAAATAAAGTACAATGAGTTTCTATTTTTCTTTTAGTTGAAGTCAAATTTAAAACACAAGTTACTTTTGGTATATTTAATTTTTAATTTTGAAAACTATTATCTATTATTATTATTTAATAGCTTTCTTTGTTGTGATCTTTTAATTCAACAGTTTAATCTTTCAATAAATAAAAAATAAATTCAATACACGGAAGCGTTTTCTCTAATATATAATAAAATGTAAATACACGGAAGCGTTTTCTCTAATATATAATAAAATTCTAACAAAATTATAGGAGTTAAAAAATATGTAGGTAAAGAAGAAACATATTTAATAAAATACGATAAGTTTTATTTTTATTTTTAAAATATGAAAATATTTTTTTAAATAAATTATACAGGTAACTATTTTTTATCTCTAATATTTTATTTAATTAAAAATTTGGAATAAAGAATGAAAAGTGAAGGATAAAGAAAGAAAAATAATTAAATATAACATTGTTTGAATTAAGTATAAAAAAAAGTAAAAATAAGTAAAAAATAATATATATTTTTTATATTAATAATTTATTTATTATTTTTAATTATTTATTATAATAGAAATATGAGAATACAAAAAATTATTATGGGTGATCTCAGTGACTTGTCATAATTGATTATAAATGTTAAATAATAATAATAATAATAATAATAGTACAATTTATTATATTGCATTTTCATGTTATTTTTCCTTTTTCTAACTATTTTATATTAATTCTTCACTTCTAACTTTTGGGCGTCTTCAAAATCAAATTGACACAGACCATTCTCATTAATCTAAATACTTTTCTTTTTAGTCTTTATGAACAATACAACCCTTTTTATCATTTATCTGAATATTTTTTTAAGTCTTTATAAACTATATTACCGTTTTTGCAAACTAAGCTTAAAAGTATTTAATGTTGGCACATCAATCTTTCATAGTAACTGTATTTTAGTTCAACAAATCAATATTTTAGGATTATTTTTCTTCGAAAAAGGGATTTTGTTTGAATAATTTTTGTACCGTATAAAACCGAGACTATTCTTACCATAAAAGATTAAAAAATTATATAGTATCTTAGACTAATATAAAATTAACTATATATCATTATTCAAGAATTAAATTAATTTTTAATTAAATATATTTAATATTAGACTAATATAAAATTAACTATATATCATTCATACTTATTCATGCATAGTTGTCTTAAAAAGGTTAATAAAAAATAAGTAAAAGTATTTTTTAATAATATTTATTACTTTTAATTATTCAACCACTTTCAAAAGTAATCGGTCCATCATAATTTATCTATGTTTATTAATGCACATGTTTAACTTATATAAATAGATTAACAAGGACTAAGTAGAGGTACGTTTTTAATATCATTTATTACTTTTTATTTTTTAAAGGACTAACTTAAACGTTGAAATATATTTTACAGGTATATACTTTCACTTCTTATTGAACAAGACCAACAACATCACAATGAGAACAACTAAGAAAAAATAAAGACTACTAAAGAAGTAGAAGCAATTAATATAAAAATATTTTTCTTACACAATTTATATATTATAAGTAAATCTGTATTATAGTAATTTTTATTGTCTAAACATTTAGATTAATTGCTTGTAATTTGATTGCTTCTAGTTAGGTACATTTATTATTCAAATAAATTTTAATGCCTATTTTTATTGAATATAGTTTTAAAAATATAAGTAGTCATTTTTTAACTTACTTTTTCTTACAATGGGAAGTGGAAATTTGCATATTATTTTTAATTTTGCATAATTTTGTTGTAAAAGTCAACTGCGAAAAGAATAAAAGGAGGATTGGGATTAATTTGATTATATGTCATTTCCTTCATGAGAAAGAGTTTAAAAGCTAAAATTCCAAAATTAAGAACATCAAAATTATTGACACTAGTCTCATTGATGTCATGTTTGGAAATCATAACATTTTTACAAGATTGAACTAATTTCAAAGAGATTTCAACATATCTCTTAGTTATCAAATGAAATGTCATTTTTAAGTGAGCTATTGCATATTTAAGGTTTAAATTATACTATTTATTGTCTGACTCTGTTTTTGACCCATTCATGAGACTAGGTTCACACCTTAAGTGGCCTAATTATGTCATCCCTGCACTACGAATTTCAACGTCCATTCGAGAAGCCTAATTGCCGACGGTGACTCGTGCTGGAGTAGATGAAGTTGCTCGCCTAATGCTGGCTCCTTTGTTGTAACGAAAAGGTGGATTTTCACTCATTTCCGAATAACTGATTGACCCGGTTATTG
>Ga0209700_103414_pt1 | contig 30503 bp, 16 predicted proteins | sample SiratroredBW_FD_187528 | JGI IMG/M metagenome (GOLD analysis project Ga0209700, IMG submission 187528) | Root nodule microbial communities of legume samples collected from California, USA - Siratro red BW (SPAdes) (version 2) | ecosystem: Host-associated > Plants > Roots > Nodule | place: USA...
AGAAAATTTAGGAAGAGTTAATGTGTATGATTGTTTGAAGTATGATTTGGAACAAAAATTGTCAACAACTTTAAGATTGTTCAATTAAAAAAACAAGAAATAGATGGACCAATAGAAGTTTCATCAAATGATGGGTTATAAGGACAAACCATTTATTATGACAAATCAAGCAAAAAAAAAATATTTTGTCACCGATCTATGTGATGAGAAAGTCAGTTTTCTTGGAAGGAAGAAACATCCATGAAACTCACAATGATAACTCTCTAGATATGCACAAGACATCGTTTTCTCATTAAAACACTTCTTGTCGTTGTGGACAACGAAGTGGACGACATGCATGCTATTCAAAGTGATCATGATGAAGGTATATAAGAAAGCATAGCTTCTTATTAGGTATTTGTCTATTACTCTTTTTTTGTACTTTTATTATTATAATGTTTTTATTTATCTCATGAAATGAATTATTGACATTGTTAATTTTTCAAGATTATGGCAAATTCTAGAGTTTGCAATGGAAAGAGCGATCTGGGAAAATTTGTCACCCTATTGCTTTTAGTAGTCGCAAGATGAATTACAATGGAGAGGATGCAGGTTGACACAAACGCTTGTTTTGTTTAAGTGTCGAGCTTAAATATTGTTAAGCTTAGGAATTTTTTGGGACTCATTGCTCTACACCTTGTTTCTATTGTCATTCCATCATGGAATGAGATTGAAGAGATAGAGAAGAACCTCATGTGAAAGGATATTAAGGAATTTGAACATTTTATGTCAACAACTTACAAGTTTATCTACATAATAAATTGATTAATGTTTCATATGATATTTACAATAAAATTTTGACATTCTCAACATTAAGGTAGTCAAGAAGAAGATCTTATCGGCTACCAGAAAGAGGGACTTCAAAACTTGCTTCAATGGGAGCATGTGTTCAAAAAGTTTAAAGATGAGACTCCATCTTTAAAGTATTAGATCAGTAGCAAGGATTAGATGCAGTTTCATACTTATCAGTTGGTTTCCTCTTGCAGGTTAGTTGTTTATAATTATATAAATATATAATTATAATTCTTATAAATGTCTAAAATTTACATAAGATCATGTACTAGCATATGTAAATTTTTAACCATTTTTTGTTTACCTGTTATCAATTCATGTTAGTTAGTCAGTTCATAATTCAATGTAAATACACACTTTTTTTTTATGTCGTATATCATGTTCAACATAAAATTAGGCCTCTCGTATCTATGTCACTCTAAGAAAACTTTTTCTATGGCCTCTCGTATTTTTGTAACTCTAAGAAAACCTTTTCTATACTAATGATTATTAATTAATTATGTACGTAAATAATACTAAGATATTTAAAACATAATCTATTAAATCATAATAGGTTATATTAATAACTATGTTATTAATGTTAATATTTACATAATCGTTAGGTTATAAACATCTATAACTTTTTTTTAATATTTTTTAATATATGTTTTTATATTATATTAAAATGATTAATTAAAATATTTAATTAAAATAAATATTTTAAAATAAAATAATATTTTATTAATATATCTTTTTATATTATAGAAAAAAATAATTAAAATAAGAAACATGAAAATAAAATAATTGAATATTTTATTAATAAAATAGAGCTAATTAATTTAAATTTTAATACTTTATAAGTAATTTCTTTTAATATATTGTTATAGTGAAATATAGTTATTTTTTATCAAGAATTGATAATAATTTTATTTTAACTTCAAATTTAGTTTAACTTTAATTTATATCTTTCAAAGTCAAATTTTTTACATTAAATTATTTTTAAATTTTTATTTTATAAATTAATTTTTTAAATATATTAATATATACAAATTTATTTTATCATATCAATCAAATTACTTACAAATTTTGATTCATCTCTCTTAAATTTTTATTCGTTTTTTCTTATTTCAAACAACTCAATGTTTCACTTTTTTATAAATATAATTATTTATAATAATAAGAATTATTAAAATAATAAATATTATTAATAATATTATTAATATTAATTTTATTATTATAATTATTATTTTTAATATATAATGAATTATTTCAAATAATATATTTTGAAAAGTTTTAACAGTTTCACGTGTAAATAACACTATTAAATAAGTGAATTAAATGACAGTAAATGAGAAAAGATAATAAGAGAAGAGAAAAGAGAAATCATCATAATTCACTACTAATATTAGCATCCTAATGGTTCAACATACAATAGAAAATATCTTATTAAAAAAATACATAGAAGTGTCAACATTTGGATAAATATGCTTTCACAGCTCACCTTTTCAGATACATATATATCTTACAACTATTTTTAATAATAAAATATTATATTTAAATACTAATAATACATATAAATGGAGTATTAGAATGAAAAAATAATAAATATTTTATGTAGTTGTAATTTAATTGTTAAAGACAATACAAATGTTAATAAATATGACTCTTTTTGTTTTATTCCCTCATTATTTCAAACAAAGAATTAAAGCCATGCTTGCACAAGGGAAAAAGTTTCAAGTATGACGGAGATTAAGAAGTTTGTCTTCAAACTAATATTTATAATTAGAAAATTAAAAATCTTGCAACTTGTTACTAGAATCTGTTGGATAGAATACTTACAACTAGGGAAAAAAAGCTATATTTTATAATTAATGTACAACTTATTTTACTTAAAACAAGGATTACGACTCAACTGTGACTTTTTCCATATTATCTATGTTGTAGAACAATTAATGTACATGCAATACTTTTTTTCTCAACAATTACTCTTATATTAATCAAACTCTTTTTATTGTAACTTATTTCGCAGTCTAAAGTCATAAGAAAATTAACTCTTGAATCAAAAAGAGTTAACCTTACAAACTTTGGTGTAGTGATGAAAACCTAAAATGAGAAACTTTAGAAATCAAAGTGAAGTAACTGTTATCCAAAGTTTAATATATTTTGAATTACATATTAAAATAAGGTAAGGATTTTATAAAACAATTTTGGTATTCCAATATCTTTCTCTGACAGAAGTGAAGATCACGAATTTGATGTGCTGTGAAGATGAGCAAAGGACACGAGAGTGTTGTGTGTCGTGATGGATTAATATGGTGGGAGAAGGGTTCCTTTCTTGTCTGATAAGACTACCCACGTTGGGGGAGGGGTGGTCCCACTTTTCATGCACGTGAGTCACTCTTAATTCAATCTTTTGTCAGTCACGGTTAATAAGTACAATGCATCACTCTTTTCACTCTTCAAAATCAAATCCTTCAACTCACTCACGATCAAGAGCTCAGAATAGTAACAGTAGCATTTTCAGAACAAAAGTAAAAATGGAAATATTGGATACGATGTGATTTTATATATATACAAGTTAAAAGTACTTTTTAATTTTTATTTTATCTTTAAGATTTTGTTAGGCATCGTTTTACCCCTAGTTCATAATAATCAGATATATCGTTTCATTTCTATGTTTACAATCTTTATATATGAACTACATGAAATCCTCAAATATAATTGTGTCCATTTTATTAAGTATTTCTAAGTCAATTATCAATTTTAATACCAATTTTTTCTATGCATGTAAGTTAGTTATTGACTCTTTATTAACAAGCTATTTACAATATTTATTTCTTCCAATGTTGTTGCTTTTTATCTATTTAGTAAAATAATTAATTGTAACTATCATATATTTATATATTTTGATGAATGAGAATGACTTTGTTATAAGAGATAAGATAATTGTATACATTATAAACAATAAAAGAAAGAGGTGTAATGCACGTTTTAAAATAATTAATTCTAACCCGGTCGATTTTAAGTGTTTTAAACATTAATCAGTATTTAAGCATAGAGAGGAGAGAGAGAGAAAGGGGGAAATCATTTTGTATCTCCTGTGAGAATTTTGTTATGTGGATGTTTTTCTCTATCTGGGTATAATATTAAATCTCCTTTTGTTGGTGTCTCCTTATTTATTTTCTTTTATTTATCAGTTAACTGTTACATTGGTGATCTCGTCATCGAACACGGTCGAGAATACACATCTCAAGGAAATCTATATGAATATGACCAAAATATTAGAGATGATGGAAGTGGATAAACAAGAGAACTGAACTCGGTCTGAAACTTTGGAAGATACAGTGGAAACCCTTTTGAAACATAATAGAGGTTATGGCAAAAACCTTCATCAATTTGCAGAAGGACCTAGTTCTGGTCGCGACAATACGTCTCAACAGCCCTTTCAGATGAGGAGCGTCAAGCTGGATTTTCCTAGCTTTGACAGTTCTGAAGTTCTTCAGTTGATCTTCAAGGCTGAGTAATTTTTTTATTTTTACAATACACTGGATGCTCAATGTATTACCATTTCCACTATTCATATGGAGAAAAAGGTAGTTTCTCGGTTCCAAATGACCAATAGAGCTACTCCTTTTCATTCTTTGATTGATTTTATTTGTGCCTTAGAGTTAGAACTCGGGCCCTCTTCGTATGAATATTCTAGGTCACAACTATTCAAATTAGCATAAGTTACCTCAAAGCATGATTAATATACTCAATTTACGACTATTACAAATTGTGTACAAGGAGTCACCAGTGAAGCTTTGATTGATTGTTTTGTGGGAGGACTTAAACCTAATATCCAACGTGATGTAATAGCTCAAATCTCCTACTACATTAATATGTTGTGCTTCCTTGGCCAATTTATATGAAGAAAAATAAACTCTAAAAAGCAAGCCTCCACACCACGTTTATCCCTTTTGGCATCAACAAACAAACACAAACATCACCTCATCCCGGTCCATCAAATCCACAAGCCTTCCAACCTTACACCAAGACCTGTTACCAATACACATTCCATACTTCCAAAGCAGGACCTATTAGAAGAATATCCCTAACAGAGATGCAAATCTGACGAGAAAAAGGGCTTTGTTATACTTGTGATGAAAAGTTCACCTCCTCTCATAGGTGTCCTAATAAACAATATTTGTTACTGCAAATGGATGAGGACGAGGTGTTGGAACAACAACATGCAACAGAAGAAGTGGTAGATAATGTAATGCAAGATCATCATTTGTCATATAATGCCTTAAAAGGCTCAATTGGGCTGTGCACCATGAAGTTTCAAGGCATAATTAATGGCATGGTGATTCAGATCTTGCTCGATAGTGGTAGTTTAGATAACTTTATGCAACCCTGAATTGTAAATTATTTGAAATTCTAGTGGAAGAGACTCTTAGCTTTGACGTTCTAGTGGGGAACAACAATTCATTAATGTCGAAGGAATGGTGAAGCAACTTGAGGTAATGGTACAAGGATATTCATTAAAAATTCATGTATATCTCTTACCAATTTCTGATACTGATTTGGTACTTGGAGTCGCTCAGCTTGCTAAATTGGTACCTCACATTTTTTATTACAGCAAGCTCACTTCGAAGTTTTACAAAGAAACAATTTGTCACATTACATGGTGACAAGTATCAATTGTCTGGCCTTGCTCAATAATGAATAATACTCATATTGTCGCAGAGGTTTTCACTTTGCTATATCAACAACAAGAGGTGTTGCATGATTTATGGCTCAAGCTACTTGATAAAATGCTACCTCAATTGGTTTGATTGTTGCATGATTACAAAAGTATATTTGCTCCACCCACCACTTTACTGCCCTCAAGAAGCCATGACCATGTTATTCTTTTAATGAATGAAGCAAAACCAATAAAGGTGCATCCTTATAGGTATCCGCACAATCAAAATAGCGAATAGAACCGATGGTTCAAGAGATACTTGCAGTAGACATTATTCCACCTACACTAGTCCATTATCTCCCCCAATTATATTGGTTAATAAGAAAGATGGTGCATGGTGGTTTTGCATGGATGATCAAACACTAAATTCAATTACAATCAAAGACAACTTTCCATCCCTGCATTTATTGAACTCATTGATGAATTAATTGGGTTAACTGTGAATTATAGAAAATTCATCAAGCCATATGTTGTAATTTAAGCTCTATTGACTAATTTGCTGAAAATGGATAAATTTCTATGGAGACTAGATGCAATAGAGCTTTTTCCAAGCTCAAAACTACACTTACACATGCACTGGTTTTAGCCTTATCCGAATTTTCAAAAAATTTTCACTTTGGACATTGATATACTTTCCAAATATTCACATTTGGTTAGTTTAAAGACTGACTTTAATAGTAAGCAAGTGACTGAGTTGTTTGTGAAAAATATTGTCAAGCTGCATGACTTTCCAAAGATAATAATTTTTTATTGTGATAAGGTGTAACTCGCTAATTTTGGCAACATCTGTTCAAGCTAAGTGGTATTATTTTGAAATTAAGCACTGCATACCACCCACAGATGATGGTGAATCTGAGGCATTAAACAAATGCATTGAGATGTATCTAAGGTGCTTTACATATGACAATCCTAAGGAGTGGTCTAAATTATTACCATAGGCAAAATTTTGGTATAACTCGTCCTTTCATCACAGTATAGGCATGGCATCCTTTAAAGTTGTTCATAATAGAGAGCCTCCACAAATAATTAAATATACATTCAATAACTAGGACCACACCCCAATATTCAAGACCAACTCCTCCAACGAGATGCAACCATTAGCAAACTAAAGATAAATTTACAAAAGGCACAACAACCCTTGAAGACAGAGGCGAGTTAAAATATGCAGACCAATTCAATTAGAAATTGGTGATATCGTACTGGTCAAACTTTAACCATATAGACAACACTTCGTCCTATTAAGAAAAAAAATCATAAATTCAGACTTCGCTATTTTGGGTCATTCCTTACAATTGAGAAGATTGGGGAAGTAGCGTATAAACTCATATTGTCTTCTTCTGCAAAAATCCACCATGTCTTTCATTGTTCCTGGCAAAAATTGTGTAAAGGTGATCATGTTCAGCCATATATACCATTACCTATTACCAATTCAGATACCAATTCATTGCTACAACAGAAAGTTATCTTATAAAACAAAGTCATTATAAGAAATCACTTACGTTGAACAACACTTAATAAAGTGGGAGGGGTTGGACGACAATCTAGCAATGTGAAAGGATACCATGGTTGTCAAATAGCCTTTCCAGAATTCAACCTTGAGGACAAGGTTTCTTCTAAATGGAAAGGTAATGTAACAAACATAGTTGTAGAGAGGACAATTGCAGATAATAGTGGAATCATGGAAAACAGTCACATGATAAACAATGAAAGGAAGAGGTGCAACGTACGACCCAAAATAACTAATTCCAAGTTTGCTGATTTTGAGTGGTTCAAATATTAGTATTTAAGCAGTGAAAGGAGAGAGAGAGAGAAAGGGGTAAAATCATTTTGTATCTTCTCTTGAAATTGTGTTGTGTGGATGTTTTTCTTCTTCTGAGTGTAATACTAAATTCTCTTGAAATTGTGTTATGTGGAAGTTTTTCTTCTTCTGAGTGTAATACTAAATTCCCTTCTGTTTGTGCCTCTTTGTTTCTTTTCTTCTATTTGTTATTTAATTGTTACATTCTATTAAATAAATAATCAAATCACTAAAAGAACAAGATCTAATAATTATATGTAATTCCCTAACCGAAACTTATTAAACTTACTCAATTGTTTTTTACATTCTTCATATGACTCTTATAACTTTCAACATCAACACTGATGTATTTCTTGTCTTAATAAACCCGTTTCATCTTTTCTATTACTAAATTTACTCCACAAAATCTAATGAACTTCTTTAACAACTATATAGGCTTCATTTCCATTGAGACATTTTAATAAAACAACTTCAATTACTTTCTTATATAAATTATTTCATAATAGGACATAAATTGTGCTCGTAAATTTAACTTTCTTCTTGAATCGAGTATTTCTTTCTTGTTGAAGTTCTACAAGAGGTTTTTCTGAATCATCGATTGCCAAGTTATTAATATAAAATACTTTATAAATATTTAACAATTTTCTTGAATCTAGATTATCCTTTCTAGACTTTCTCTTGTTATCTTAAATGCTTAAGGTATTTGTACCAAAGTCATCAGCTTCATTATTGCTTTCTTGAGGCATGTATTCAAAATGAATTGAATCAAAAGTTTGAAGCAAAGACTGAATTTTCAAAAAATATTTGACCAAATTTATGTTTAAACACTTATATTCCAGAGAAACTTGTTTGATCACCAATTGTGAATCTCCTTGAACTAATACATTATAGCTTTTAATGTAACAAGATTCTCGAGTCTAATTGTTGAAGTTTCATATTTCTACACTAATACTTTGAGTAGTAGTTGAATCATCCAAATATAAACTTTATTCTTTAAGTTCAATTGTACGAGTGTCAATCATATTTAATAAATCATAAGTAAAAAAAATCAACTTATTTTTTATGGATTTTAAAGGTTCAAATTGAAATAAAAATTCATATAAAGTAAGTGACCATCTACCAATGTGACTAAGTAAAATGAATTTAGAAACAAGAAGTGTCATCATATTATTTATTAAGAACACAATTACATTATTGTTAAATCAAAGTTCAACAAACCCTTTGTTTGATTTTGATTTTGTGTTTAAACAACAAAGTATTAAAGCAAAATCTTTCATGTACATCATATCATATTAGAAGCAAGTGTTCAATTTAGCCCAACAAACATAAGTTGTATGGTTAAATAGATGTAAGTGTTGTTTGTTGTGTGTTTCATCTAACGGACGTAAATGTTGTATTTATGCTTTGTATGATAAACTTTTGCTTGAACAGACACAAACGAGTATACTTAGTCTAATAAAATTTTGCTCGAACAAACAATATGTATACTTTAACTAATAGATGCAAGCCTTAAGCATTTCATAGTGCATATCAAACTAATGAACTTTTATTTTATGTTTTGAGGGAATGCACGCTTCTTCGTTATTTGAAGAGAGTCTTGCAACATTTTGTCAACATCACCATCTCTAGAAGATCATTCTAAAAGTTACTTCACACAAAAATTTTCTAGAAAGTCATCTTGTTGTATCAAGCCCTTTGCTTTGTTCAAAGGATGATAGATGCAAGGATGGAGCACCTGAGAAAAAGAGGAAGAGAAAACGTGAAGAATAAATAAAGGAAACATGACAAATAAAAAAGGAACATGAAGAAATAAAAAATAAAAAAAGAAGAAGAAGAACTAGAGCTCTTGGAAATGGAAGGAATTTGAGAGAATACAAAAAGAGAAGGAAAAAAACATCTTAAATTTTGGAGCTCTCCACGAATCAAATTGAAGCACAAGGATGACCACATCATCAACTCTCGTCACTACACCTTCTAACTCAATGCAACTCCTATCATTACACCTTCTAACTATATGTAACTCTCATCATTACACCTTGTAACTAAATGCAACTCTCATTATTATATCTTCTAACTAAATGCAACTTCCATCATTACTTTCAAAAAATAACTCCCATCATTACACCTTGTAACTAAATGCAACTCTCATCTTTCATCATTACTTTCAAAAACTACCATACATTTAACACTTCTAGAGATTAGTTACAGGGTGGTAGGTAACATCCTAATTTTTTTTATTATTTATGATTAAAATTTATAATTGTTAAGATTATTTTTATATTCAGGAGGAGTTAAACCTAAGACCTTTGAGTGTAAAAATGAGTCTTTGACCACTACGCCACACAAATTAGTGAGTAATAATTTATATATAATGTTGAATTTACTTACTGATACAAATCCATAAGTAATAATTCGTGGGTAACATTGAACTTACCTACAAATATAGATCCGTAGGTAATAATTTGTGGGTAACACTGAATTTACTTACGAATACATATATGTGTATAATAATTGTGGGTAACGCTGAATTTACTTGCGGATACAGATCCGTGGGTAATAATCTATAGGTAATGTTGAATTTACCTACAGATACAAATTCGTAGGTAATAATCCGTGGGTAATTTCAATTTTCTTGTAGTGGCTGCTACACTAGGACTTATTTAGTCCTATTAAAACTACACATGTAAATGGTATATGGTATGGTTTAGTAATAATAAACGACTATACTAGATAGACTTGGGTGAAATTTTTAACTCATAAGGATGAGTATTTCAAAGTCTTCTACAAATTTTGTAAAAATGTTTAAAAACAAAAAGGGGTTTATCAATTGTTTCAATAAAAAAAAATGATCATGGAGGTGAATCTGAAAATGAAAACTTTCAATCCTTTGGAAGAAAGTTATGGTATTAATCATAACTTCAACTCAAAAAATACGTCAATAGAAAATTGTCGTAAAAAGAAAAATTCGTTCTTTTAAAAGAAATGACTAAAATGATGTTAAATGTTAATGCATCTTCTACACACTTTTTTGGCTGAAGTAGTGTAAGACTTATTATTTACAGAATATAATCTACACTAAACCGTTGATCACCAAGATTGAAGTAGTAGATAAGCTTTAGAAGGGTGTTGAATATAGTCACAAAACTTTTTCTCAAACTATTAGATCATTTAATAGATAAAGACTTAAAAAGGATATCAACATAATAGTTTTAGATTAGTTCACCCACAATTTGTGCTACATCCAGTGTTCCCTTAAATCACACTTCAGGGGCTTCACTAATAAAAAAAACTTTGATTACAAGTGAGTACATCAACTACTCATGCTTTTCACTTCTAAATTTTTCCTTAATATTGAAACAATGAGTATTTTTTCTTTGCATACCTAGAAACAAATGAGATGAGATGGTTGAAGAAAGATTTACTCTTAAAGGGAGGATATGATAAATACTTCATCATAGATGGATAATATAAGAATTTTACACTCCCACTAAAGACAAATTACATACAATAATTATGAACAAAGAGTTATAAATATTATAGATGTCAAGTGTTTCTGATGAACATCTAGCAACTTGTCATTTTTATATAAGTATTCGAGGAGATAATTATTTTTTGTAATGTTCATATATAAAACCTTTATGGATTCTTTATGTATTTGATAATGTGATCAAATGAATATTCATACAAATATTATATATATACATATTTATTGCTTCTTTATTGGAGTCCGGGTACGAAAGATTCTATTTTCTTTTTCAATCTTTTAAGTTGTAGATACAAAAGTAACTCAAATAATATATTCGATAAATAAATGATTTTTTTATTATGTCATAAATTTTTGATTGATTTTCTAACTAATTAACTCCTTAAAATATTTTTTTGAATGTTGCTAGAATTATATTTTTCTTATTTGTTAGACGTTAATGGTCTAGGTTTAAGTTTAATACAAGTCAAGTCTTTCTTAAGTATATATTGTTTTAAATAGAAATGGAAATTTGGTAAGACTTTGAATATGTGTCCCAAATTAGTCTCCTAAATTATGTACACCAAGAAATTTATTTTTAAAACGATAAAAACCATTTTAAATTTCTTCTAAACTAATTGATCGGTCATTTTAATTTCTAAAATTACTAAACATTAATAATCATGTTGGGCTTGTTGTAATTTAAGTACTACTTTTTTTTATACATTTTTAGGTACAGATTATAAGATTAATATGAATATTTTGTAATTTCAATAACTAAATAACATGCTGTTTAGTTTCTTAATTAATTTACTTTATGATTACTTGAAAGAAATAATTTCCAGCACTTTGGAATAGAATAAACACGTGGGCGTCTATGCAAAGTGTGGCTTTATAAAATGGAATAATCTTAATGGAATATCCTCTTTTCATGTTCTGTACGCATCAATCTGAACTTTTCAAACAAAAACCATCACAGCTTTCAAATTTTGGATAAGGTAGTTATTAACCCTATCCTCTTTTCGTGTCATAGGGTTACTTATGTCCATGCCACATTTAGATAAGTTTTTCTATAAAGATTATTAGGAAAATAAAAAAGTTAAAATTACAATTAGTTTATGCATATTCTATTGCTCCAATATTTTCTTTAAGAATACGTAGTGTTAACTGTTCTCTCATTAGCAGCAACAATAATAGGAGACACTTATAAGAGAATTGATTGCCCTCGACCCCTTTCTTGAAAATTGGGGCTATGAAAATGAATTAAGGGACATGTTTATAGAAAAAGAACAAAAAAAATTAGAATTAATTTTTTCTAGATCTATAAAATAAAATTAGTTTAGGTATAAGTTAATTTGTAAAACTTTTTTCATTATTCTTTTTAAATTTTTACTTTTAACTTTGTACTTAAATTTTTATTTTATTAAAAAGTTCATTCTATTTTTTTATTATTTTTCTCTAGTAAAACTATATATAGAGAGAGAATTTTATTTACTCCTTAAGATGTATCAGGTACCAATTTCCTTTAAAATTTAATTACTTCCTCATAATTTTATCTAATAAATTATGATGTTAGAGGTCTAAAGTACTTCAGCCTTAAGAAGTATGAGCTACTAATTATTTATTTAAAGATAAATATAAGATATTATTAACTTTGACTCCTTAAGAAATATGACATTCAAGGAATATCAGAATAACTCTTTAATAAAAAATTAAAGAGTATAAGTGGAATAAATCTCTTATTTTTGTTCTCATATGCAATGTTAATATTTTAACTTCAAATTTATTAAAATATTAATATTAAACATCTATTATCAGATTTGACTTATTGTTCACTTTATAGTTCGATCACTAAATACAGTTTTATTTTTTGAAAAAAAAATGTTTAGATAGTCCGAGGAAAAAGAATATAATATATATATAGTATCTTAAATGATGTGAAATTTTTAAACATACCATAATTATTATTATAATCAATAAAATATCATATATATATATATATATATATATATATATATATATATATATATATTTAATATAATTAATTCGTGTTTCTCTAACTTTAAGTTTCTTCCTTGTAAAAATAACTTCTAGTTTTTTTTCTCCTAGCAAAATATCTGTAGTTCTTTATTTCACATATTTAGATGTCCACTTTCTATTTCCATTCAAACAAAAGCAAATGTTTAGTTTTGTTCTTTTCCACCATATTTTAATTTGTAAGGGTTGAGCGAGTATGTTGTATTTACACCATTATTATTTTATTAATAAAAAATAATAGTGACAATCAGCTCTTATGGTAGATTATTTCAGTTTTTAGTAGTTTTATGTCTGTATCTTTAATACATAATTGCGTTAAACTTTCAGAAACATATTTGCCTTCTGCGATTATGTTTACCTCATTATCCGTTCTTGTTAACTCAAATACGCAAAAAAAAAAAAAAAAAAAAAAAAAAAAAGTAATTTAATGTTTCAAATTAACACAAAACTCTATATATATAAGACGCAAAAGTGATAACCCACGAAGAATATGTCAACAGACTAATTAATCCAAAAACCAAAATTAATTATTCCAACCCACACATTGCCCAATGCTTCTGTTATGAATAAAAAATAAGTAACCCAATTCTTCTTGCAATTGCATTTTCTAACAAGCATGCATATACGACAAGTGTGGGTTCTTAGCTAAACTTGGTCTTCACTCCTCAATTTACATGAAGAAGTGTTTCACTATAGAAAAAGTTTCACATAATTTATAAATATATTCATTTTAATAAATGTATTTTAAGAATAAAAATATGATAATATAGTATATACTAAATCAGATAATTATCCGGATACAATGATTTTAATAATCTCAAAACATTAGGATCTAAAACATACATTTTATGATTGTCGCCAAGTTTTCAGTTTGGTTGTAACAAGTACGATATTATTATTTTTTAATAACTTGGATATTTTAAATTTCTTAAAGGAGGAAGGAAATTCGTTGGTTAAAAACATTTATAGTGCTACTCTAACATATATCATTTGGATGTATTGAAAAGTTAGACATTTAGGTTTCGATAGAAATTGGACTTCAAACCTGCTTTAAACACTGTTTAATAATATATCAAGAAGTCAAGTAATGTTTCTAAGAATAATATGAATAATAATATTTCAAAGTCGGGTAATAATAATAATGATGCATAGCACGTAAGTTTTTATTAAAAGTAAAAAGAAAATAACTAAATCACTTTTATCCCATAATGAACTTTATATGCAGCTTATGCTAATATGTTAAAGATAAGTTTCTCATGTAACACAAGAGATAAAAGTAAATGAGTACCAATATTCCAATCACAAATATCTTACAAAATTCATCATAAAAAAATGAATGAACAAAAGAATTCAATACCTACAACCAATAATTTTGGACTGTTTGACTACATAGCCTCTACTCACTAAGAAACACAAATAATTTACACACAACTTGGTCTAGTTTAAGGTTTCAATAATTACAGTCCATAACCACAATCACAAGATCATGATTTTGGGGTTTCTGAACCTGAATCAGGATACCCTATAAGCTTAATTTTCTCAACCTTCTTCAATGTGCAACCTTAAAACCAAACAATCAACAATCACTTAACTTTGAAGAGATGGTGATTTAGGAGCCTTTGGAGAAGGAGAAGGTTCTGCTTCTGATGGAAAATCAGAGATCAAAGCAAGCATCCGACGAATGCTGACCGATCGTGCAGGCCTGAAGCTGTTGGACCTCTTGATGTTCTTGGAGAAGACGTTTGAAGAATTGGAAAGAATAAGGTACACCAAAGCTTGAACTAGTATGAACACACCAACCTTCATCAACATGTCTCCTAAGCTGCTCTCCATCTTTTGAAGTTGTTTTGAACAAAAATGTAACCAAATATGATATGATATAGTTGATTTGAAGTGAACAATGAATGGATTAAGTGGCATGCATATGCGTGCTTTTATAGGTGTTAACGCGTGGAATGAGTTGGGACATTTTCAATTGGAAAAGTAAAGTATTGAATACACCATGCAATTTTGACCCAGTGTTTGACGTTGGAAGTTAATGTATGTTCATGAGGTTGAGGTGGAAGTTTCGTTGTCATCTAGAACTTGACGTGTGAGAATACGTGTTGAGAGTGTACTGGCAATAAAAGTATCATATTTGAAGGGAAAAACCAATATTGCATGTTGACCCATTAGGAATAGGATAAGTTACGCACGTTTTTTTGTAGAAAATATATAAATTTGGTCAATTTGGTGGCTCTGGTCGCTTGTGCTGATTCATCGGTTTTATCTATGTGCCCATGTTGTTGTAACAAGTTAATAATTGTTTAATTGGTTTTGTCTTATAAGCCGACGAAATTTCTCCTCACCTTGCTTCTTTAGCCATCGGTGACAACACACATTATAGTTGAGTTTGAAATATCTAATGTTCCAAATATCTCTAATTATATATGGGTTATGTACAAAATTTATAGTTGAGTTAGAAGAAAGTTGTTTTAGTTGAAAAAAGATTGAAATATAAAATTAGGAAAAGTTAATGTGGCATGGCATGAAGTATTATTGATTGAAGGGAGGAAGTGACTTGACTTGCACCACACGGGTGGCAGCTGCTTGCGTTTCAATTAAAACAACAAAAGCAAAACCTGTACGTGTCTATCTTACGATCCTTTAAAGGGATCTCTAATGAATCCTTTTGGGTGATTGCAAACGCTTCTTAGGAATTATGATTGATGTGGGACATAGGTAGTTCGCAAAACGCAATTAATCAAAAGGTTTACCTGTGAATTCTTCGGACCAGGACTCATTCAATGAGTGAATGCCTGACCCTTTGGGTGTTTCATAATTTGTAACTTATCTACGAGAGCTGTTTGTAATTTTTAATTTATTTTTTTAAATCTCTTTATACGAAAGAATTTCATCATGTAAATCTTTTTCAATTTATTTTTTTAAATTAATACAATTAAACAGACTTTATCCATAACAATCTATTCTATACAGTGAAACTACGCATTGCTTGAATCAAATGCATTATAATTTTTAATTTAATTTTTTTAAATCTCTTTATATGAAAGGATTCCATCTTACAAATTCCTTTCAATTTATTTTATCAAATTACTATAACTAAATAGACTTCGTCTAGAACCATCTATCCTGTATAGTAAAACTACACGTTGGTTCAACCAAACACCTTTTACTAATTTTCTTACCAAGAATTTTCAAAAATAAAATAAAATAAGTTTTTCTCATAAATTAAAATTGATCTATACATAGATTAAAACATAAGAATTTAGAAAAATTATGTGAAATAGTTTCTACGTATAAATTTATTTTAACTTATAAATAAATTAATTTTAATTTTTAAAGAAACTTATTCTATTTTTTAATTATATTTTTTATAGTTTTAAGAAAAAAAACTGTCCAAACATATTCTTTTCCTCTAAAGCATGGGCTAAAGTTGTTTTTATAATTTTTTATTTTTAAAAATTAACTTTAATATATTTTAAATTTTAGTTTTAATCATAATAAATAATGTCTAATTTTAGTATATTAATTATATTATTTTAAATCTGTTTATCAGAAAAAAAAATACAAAATCATTGCTTGATAAGAAAACATAAATTTAAATTTAGTTAAGTCATTAAATTATTTACTCTTATTATTCTTAGACGACGATTTTTATAAAATTGTCATACAAAAGAACACGTGAGACTTAAAACGAAGTTCTATAAAAAATAAAAAAATAATTTGAATTTGTGAAAGAGTCTTAGAAAGCCATTAACAAGTCAAGCCATTAACAAGTCAAGTCATAAATTCCAAACATTGCAAATCAACATTTTGAATTTGAATGCCAAAATTAGTATTGTCATTAACTGTAGATACATTTGAATCATAACAAATAATAGTTAGTAAATGATTAGTATTTAAAATCTTTTTATACTTTTAAATAAATTATTATTGTCTGATTTTGTCATTGAGTAAAATAATATGAATGAATATTTGATTTTGTAATATCAAGTAAAACATCACTAACTTAGATATATTTAGAATTTTAATTATTTTTATAAAAGATTATATTATTTTGTTTAAAATTATAAATTAAACAAAATCAAACCACGAAACACTAATTACTAATAAAGACTCCATAGATATTTCGTTCTTCTGATGGAAATATTAACGTTAAAAACTGCTTATTTTCTATACTCACTGCTCATGATTAAAAAAAAAAACCTTTCACCCGCTATCTGCAGCACCAAATTCAATTTGGAAGAAAAGAGGTTGATGTTTAGTTAAGTGGTGACGACATAATTAACCAGCAGCATCCATTCCTTAATTATAGATCAGAACACAACTTACAACAACAAAACATCCATTTTAAGGCTTTTCCTTCCAAGCTACACAACCACACTCAAATAATTCAATCCCTCAATAATCTCTTACCGTAACTACAGAAATATCATCTACTTTAAGGCCAAAACAGAAACTTATTCAGATCGAAGGATCCATCCACTTGAGCAATTCATACATTACACAAAAGAAAAGAAAGCTAAATTTTACACGATATTTTATTGCCTAAAATGAAGGGGAAATTTGGCTAAGGAAAGCCAGTTCCTAGGGCCAACATAGATAGTGAAAGACATGAAGAGAAGTGCACATTACTCCTGCACTCCATCCATTTATTGTATTTTTGGCTATAACACTACAACTAGCTAGTTGGAGATTCCCAAAAAAGGAGGGAAAGAAAAGAAGCAGCATAATCGTCGGTGCAGATTTACACTTGATAAGACGATCTATGGTGATACAACTTCAACATTATTTTAATACACTATATACCTGCAATCATATATCATAACAGCACCACCATTAGTTTGTAAGCAACAATTCAGTCTCTTTCACAATACAAGATATATGATCAAGAAAATTGAATACGCTAATTATCCAACAAGCAATTATTATTAGTACTTATTGACTATCATGCAACAAACAGAAAATGGTTAAAGTTGCTATGCTTATTTTGAGCTGATTTAAACTTATCTTTTAATATAAGCATTTTTGCAAGTATTTGTGAGAGTCTATGAAAATAACCTGGATTTCTCGGTAAGCTGTTCTTAGCTTATTTCATCCTTTACAAGATAGCTTAACAAAAAACTAACTTGTAACTTCTAAGATGATATTTAACCGTATCTAGAACTTATTTTAATAAATTTCTCCATAAGTATTATTAGAAGAAGAAAAGAAAACATCGAAGGTTACATGAATTAAGTTGCACCTGGCTTTTATAGATGTTCTTTTTGACTCCTATTTGATAAATTTCTCATTTAACACCTCTACGAACACTTATGAAAAAGAAAATAGCAAAAGTGAAATAAGTTTATCCCAGAATCTAAAATTAGCTTATCTAAAAGGAGAAGTTAAATGATTTTAACTAACACTTAAATTTTATCCTATAATAATTTTTTTTTTCATTCTTAATATTTCCCTATAAATACCTATGGAAAACTTATCCAAACATGATCATATTCCAGGTCTCCAAAAATGAAGGTACATATAACACAATACATGTTATCATCTCTTCACATATACTTAAAGAGAAGTTTATCCAAACAATTATTGAACTAAAAAAAACAACTATATAAGACTTATATAACAAATATTTGTTCATTAAGCTCTTAATTAAAATGCTTAGATCCAATCCCATTCAGGCACATAAAGATAGAATCGACTATAGTCTGCTGACACTCCTCCCCTTCCCCAACCCAACTGGAGAGGGTAAAACCGCTTCAAGTCAACTACAAACATGAAATTCATAACAACTTTTAGGCAAAACAAACCACACAAAATTTCCAGTTTCAGCAATACTGAATTACGTAATATCCACTCAGTAATCATAACGTATTCCCTCTTTCAACAAAATCAACCTTCAAATTTCAAGATCCCAATTGAAAAACGCAATTAGGATTGATCATCAATAACACTCTTCAACACTTACAACACACACACATTAACCTAACCAAAATTCTATACCCTCTCAAATGGTCATCTCCAACCAAAATTGGAGTTTCAAATTCACAATCATCACAATATAAGTTTACATAGAGGATCTGTTTGGAGACTTTCTCCATAAGCAATTATCCAGGAGAAGAATAGGAAGAAAAATTGAATTTCTTTATACTTTTAATTTTAAGTTTCTTTCTATTTTTTCATTCTAGAGTTGATTACAGAGAAGCTAGTTGATCAGAGCAGAATTGTAGTGTAATGTAGCATTAAGAAATATGCATCTAAGGCAAAGAAAAGAAAAGACAGAGCACCTTATAGCAAAGGTGCTTGAGGTTCGGCAATTTGCGGGCGGTTCTCGTTCTCTTCGATGAGCGCGTGGCGCGAGGCAATGTGGCTGAGCGTGGTCCTCAGCCCGTAGAAATCCTCCTCCGTCAGCTCCGCCAGCCTGGCGATCAGCTCCCGCCGGATCTCCGTCACCACGCCGTCACCTTCCTCTTCCTCCTCCTCTGCCGCCTCTTCCTCCAGGCGGAGCCTGCACAAGGGGCAGGAGGCGTGGAGGTCGAGCCACGGCGTGATGCAGTCGGCGTGGTAGAGGTGTTTGCAGGGCAACTGTTTGGCCTCGGCGTCGAGGGCAATTTGGTCTTTGCAGACGGCGCAGAAAACGACGCCGTTGGGGTCGAGCGCGGAGAGGAGGGAGGCGGTGACGTGGAGGGAGGGGAGAGGGCGGGGTTTGGTGGGAAGGGGCTTGGGGGAGAGCAGTAAGAGCGCGTCCTGGAAAACGACGTCGAAGAGGGGTGATTCGGCGTCGTTTTGGGAGAAGGGAGAGTCCATGAGTTCGAGGAAGTGGGTGTGGCAGTGGGGACAGAGGAGAGGCGAGGGAGGGAGCGTGAGGGACACGCTCATGTCGCATTCGTGGCACCAGTAGGTCTTCGCTTCGGGCTCCGCCGCCGTCGCCATCGGAGGAGGTGGTGGTGGTGGTGGCGGTGGCCGCGGGAATGAGAGAAGCACTAATAATAACGAGTATGAGGTGTTGAGTTGGGTGACCAATTTAGAGAGAGAAAAAATGTGGGACCCGCACCGACTCGAACGGTTCGTTTCTCTATCGCTTTTTTTCCTTTTTTTTTGTTTCCTTCTGTTTGGTACCTTCTCTATTGCAACCTTTCAACCATCTACCAAAACTAGTGTTTAAATAAGAATTTATCGGTCTAATACTAACGACGTCGCTTTGGCCGAGTGGTTAAGGCGTGTGCCTGCTAAGTACATGGGGTTTCCCCGCGAGAGTTCGAATCTCTCAGGCGACGGTTTATTTTTTATATTTAATGTTAACTTATTGTAATGTTTTTGATAAATATAATAAATTTAAAACACTATAAAAAAACACTGATTTTTAATTTCTAAATTTATTTTCAGTTGTATTTATGAAGTGTTAAATTTTAGGACCGATTAGTCAACGGATGGAATGTTTTGATTAATTTATTTGATGAAATAAATTAAAGCATGATTGGTGCTGCTACATAAATGCCAATTTAAGCGGAGACTTTTCATTTCGGAAGTCATATAATTTAAATTTGCATTTTAAAATAATACGATTTATTCTAGTGGAAAGGAACACAAATGTATTTGTGACGCTAGGATAAGTAATTTATTTTTTCTATTTACAGCGTTAGAGATAGAGTTCTTTTATAAGATTGTTAAAAGTTTATTCCTAAGCAAATACTGTAGCATTTATTTATATATTTATAGACTACGGTTCCTCTGTTTTTTTTTTTTTTAATTGAAAAATATGAAAAATATAAGGAGTATTTACTTCTCAATCACATTTTTTTTACTACATTCCGAATTATAAATAATATTATATTTTTATTATAAGTAAAAATTATTTAGAGACTAATTTTTAGTTATTAAATAAAGTGATTTCAAAATTGTAATCAAAATAATTAAAAGTAACTATTAGATTTAGTGACCAATTAAGTCAAGATAATTGGTATCTAATATTAGTTATCAAGATTTTAATAACTTATATCATTAGATTCTAAATTGATATGTAATTAAGTTAGAGACTAATTTAGAATCTAACTGTATAAGTGACTAAAACTTTGGTAGCTAATGTTAAATATCAATTATCTTGACTTAATTGATCACTAAATTCAATCATTACTTTTATTTTGTAATTATTTAACAACCAAAACTATTGTTAATTATTTTGAAAGTCACCTAAAGGAGTACTTTCCTCCTATTTTCTTCTTCGATGAATCTTCCTTAAAAGAGGATCCAACTAAGTTTCTCTAGCAACTTAGTGAAGTTTAAAAATTTTCTGATCTCCCTTGAACTTTCTACTACTGGAATGGGAGGGAAGTTAATCATTTGAATCAAGAGCTTAGGTTTCTAATCTTCAAGAGATAAGTTCTTAATCCTTCATTCTAATTGTTTTGAGTCTTCTATTTCTTTCTTTATGTATATGTGCCATGTCTATTTTTATTGATTTATTCAATTCATTTATTCCTTTTTCATGAATCAATTTTATATTATTTATGATTTTATAACATGTTTTTCTCTTTAGTTTTCTTATTTGTATAGTTCAGTTATATGTCTATGTTTAGTCTAACTTGATTTTTTTCAATCTTCCTTGTTATTTAGAGTCATGTTTAGTTCTTTATATGTTCCAAATTCCTTTAGAACTTGTCCCAAAACTTTTACAATTCTTTTTAATTTTAAAATCATGAAAATAGAAACTACTTTGGCATGCTCTTCCTTGTTCGAGTTTCTAATTTGCTATTGGACCATTAGCAAGTTCTCAAAACATTTTCCTTCTTAAATATACTATAGGTCAAGGGTTATATAGGTTTACTCCTTTGCATTTCATTGAATCAATTGCTTAAAACATTTAAATACAATTGCTTGTTGAATTAGAAATATATTTGAGTTTCAAATTTCATTTGATAAAAACAAAGGCATTGTCTCATTAAAATGGTCAACATTGCTCTCTAACACCAGTGGAAGGGGGTGAGAATGACTTGAATTTGGAGGTTTATGTCTCTTCCAAAGTTACTCATACAAAATCTTTTAAAACTTAAATTTTTTGATTCTCTCTTGCAAAGAGACACTTGCTACAATAAGTCAAGAACTTGATTCTCTACCATATGGGGTATAAAAACTTCTGAAAGGGTTTGGCGATTTGTTCTTAAAGAGGTGTTGCATGAACTTTCACCTTTGAGGGAAATAGAACATCAAATAGACTTAGTTCTTAGAGCAAGCTATCCAACAGGCCAAACTATAGGACTAATCCCCAAGAAACTAAAGAGATAGAAAATCAAGTTAATGACTTGTAGAAGAAATGTTAAGTTTAAAAGAGTCTTGGTCCTTGGAAGTATTATGACAAATCATATAAGGATAATAAATTGTAAAAAGGATGGAATCGCTAACTAGACTAAACATATTGTGTTGTGGACAAAATGATTTATGTTTTTCTCTTTATGTTTTGAATTAGTATGGACAGACTTGTTATGACTTGAATTATTAGCGTACTTAAAGCTTTGAATTAAATTTTGTAAACATTGTATTATATTTTATGTTAGGTTGATGCTTGAAAATTACAACTTTGAACAAAAAGGTGAAAGTTTTCAAAATCTTGACTTGACTCAACCCAACAATTTGCTCAAGAGTGGGTTAGCTTAGGTTTAAACAGTGCAGAAACCCAACCCAAGTCAATATCTTTTTAATGAGTTTACCCAAATCTTAACCAACCTAACCCGTGAACACTCTTGATTACATAAATATATAAAAAAATAAAATGTGAAACAAATATTTATCCATTGGTTGTATGTGCGAGATTTGTTAGATCAAATATCAATAAGCCTTTTATTATTAATTTTGATTATATGCTTAACAAAAAATTTTAAAATATTGTTTTATAAGCATAAAGTCTTGTCAAATACAAGTGTTTTGTTTGGCTAGACAAACACAAGTTGAACACATGCAAGCACCTTGCTTGTACACTTTATCTGATAAGTTTTAGTTGGGACATATGAATTTGATACATAGTCTTAGCATTCTTAGTATACATCGAAAACTTATAAATGCTTATTCTAAATTTTTGTTTCTTAATTTCTTTAAGAAGATCTCACTTTGAAGTTTTAATGTCAAGATATTTTGAAGAACGTGCTTAATGTTGCTCCATACAAACAATTTTTCTAAAAATGAGAAATGATAGTTATGCGGAAATTAACAAGCTTTGTCAGGCCGTATGCTTCACACTAAAGAGGAAATAAGTTACCTAGCCTAGGCCTTATAAGTCATGTATTAGAAGAAACCAAATATCTTTAATATTACATGAAGAACATTTAATGTGTCTATAGACTTGAATATTATAAGATGATGCAAGAAAAAAGAAAGAAACATATAATCTCACAACCACTTTGAAAGAATTTACAAAAACTATTTTCTTCTCAATTTTATATAAAAAAGATCTTTATCAAAAATAAAGGTTGACAAAACTCTTACAACGAATATGAAAATAAGTTCTTAGTTTTCATAAGAAATAAGGTCTTAGTTTTCATAGGATTTAAATATGTAATTTTTCTTTTTATTTACTTATTTATTTATTTATTTATTATTTTTTAAGTATAAAAAAGCATCAACTATTTTTATAATAATTACATATTTATTTACTTCATTTTTAATTAATTTAAATATGATTTTCTTATTTGTGAAATGGAGAAAAGTTAATATAAAACACTTTGTAATTATTTATTAAACTAAAATAATTTATTTATTTAATTTACAATGGTTACATAAAAAATTTAAGCATTGTCCAATTAAGTTTTAGGCAATTTAACCTTACAATATTTAGATTAGTATAATTAACAATTAAATTTTTCAATTTAAACTTTAATTAATCTTTGAATTGTTATAATTAGAAATTAATTGTACTAAATAATAAAATTGCACATATGTTTTAATGTAATTTACTTCCATGCAATAAATGAAAATGATATGTTTTTTACCTTTCAAACAAATCATAACACAAATTACATTATACTGAAAACCAGGAATAATAGGAATTGTAAAGTTCAATTTAATTACAAAATTTATGTAATTTACTCTACACCACTCTTTTCAGTGCAAGTATCCAACTTTGCTACCAATTGAAGGGCGAAATTGTAATTCCAAAACTCCTCATAAGTGGGTGTGGGCAAGAAACCCAACCTTCCCTCACTTTGCTTCCATTCAAATCACAAAAGTTGATAAATCCAAACACTTACATTACACCAAAACAATTATGAAGATTTCTTTTATCGGAAACGAGAAGAGGGAATATCTATGATAATAAAAGAAAAAAAAATTGCATATTAACATCATGTTTGAAATTATTTGAAGTGGTAATTAAACAATGGTTACACCTGAGATGAGATATCAACATCCAACAAAAAGACATGCAATCAACCCAACCGACTCCTAATATTTGTAATATTTCGTAAGAAAACAAAACCAATCCAACCACTCCACTCTTGTGCATCCATCACTTGTCACTACAACAGTCTACCATTGCACTGTTGCATCTTTCATCCCACTACCTTGCAACCACTCTCACCACAACTTCACACCAATCATATTTTTATATTGGACATAGATGTTGATGGGAGGCAAAAAGGAATCCTATTCATTTTTACATCACTATCTAGTTATGGTTAGATGTGATTAGGTTTCTCTTCAATTTGTTAATATTTTTTATCTTAATTGATTTGATTTAAAACATTTTTTAAATTTAGGTTTTGATGTGGATCCAATCAAGGTAACTATTAAATTTTCTTGTTTTCTTTTCTTCATTGCATCATAGTTCTTTACCAAATCAATATCCCCTCCGCGGCTACTGTATCCTTATCTTACTTATGTCTTATATATGTATTCTCTATCTTGAATGTTCTTCATCTTACATATGTTTTGTTTCTTTTTCTCATCTTTTCAAAATATACAACAAAGATTTTTCTTATTATTTTGAGTCATATGTGCGCTTCTTCTTTCATACTTTATTTTTCTTCTTTGATTTTTGTTATGAAATTTTTCATGACTGACTATGATTTTGAATGGATACACCAGGAAAGAATCATCAAATTTATTACTAAAATAAAAAAAATTAAGAATTTGACTTTAAAGTATAAAAATGAGAGTAAAATGCAATGGAACGTTTAAGAGCTAAACTTCTTAATATAAATAAAAAAGATAAAAGGTATTTTATCATTACGGGAATTAAAAGGGTTCTAACATTCAAAATAAAAACCCAAAATGATAATTTTTTTATTTTTTTATATTGCGTGACTCTTACATCTAATTTTTTGGGTTATGTATGACTGTGAATCTATATGAAAAGCTGTTATTGGTTAAAAATACAATAATTGTGCTAGAAACGAACAATTCTAAACGAAACTAAAACAGGTGACCCAGGTTGTCCCAATCAGTTGTAAAACCTTTCTAGATTGTATCTTAAAAAGGTGACGTTACATTATTTATAAGTTGAATAAAATGTTATTTTTATACGTTGTTTAATTTAGTATTTTTATTTGAAATAAAAATAAACTATAGCAGAATCACGATAAGCGATCGTAATTATTAAAATAATTTGAAGATAGTATTTGTTTTTGTTCGTTTACAATTTTATTTTTTAATAACATTTTATTTATTTTTATTTATCATTCTTTAAGATAACTTATTTTTTCTAGTTCCTTTCTTAATATAATTAATGTGGAAAGAAAAAAATTAGCTAGGACGAATGAAAGAAAATGTAATAACATGTAAATGTATATTAAAATAATAATAAAAAAAAAGATATGTTTTCCCTGAAATTCTGAATTTAATATTCGATTTTAATAAAATAAATAAATAAAAAATATAAATTGTAGATTTTTTTTGTTTAGAACAAATTTTTAATTTAAATGAAATGATGTAAGGATCTAAATTTTTTAATTTAAATGAAATGATGTAAGGATCTAATTGATTGTTTAAGAGTAAAAGTGATTTGAATGAGATGAAGTATGTTACTTTAATATTTAAATAAAAAGTTTATAAATAGAAAAAATTTACTATTTAAACTTTTTTTTAGAACAAAAAATATCATTTATATGTTTAACTTGTCTAAAAGTGAAAGCTCTAACTTTTTTATAGTATCTTAGGACAAGGACAATAAAAAAAAAGTTATTTAAATACTAATTTTAGCTCTCAAATAAAGTGGTTGACGATTATAACCAAAATAATCACTAAATTAGGTTTCAATTGTTAAATAATTACAAAATAGAAGTTGTTAAATAATTACAAAATAAAAGTTGCTAAATAATTACAAAATAGAAGTAATGATTGAATTTAGTGATAAATTAAGATAATTAGTATCTAACATTAGTACCGATGTTTTAGTCACTTATACCATTAGATTCTAAATTGGTGTCTAATTAATTTAAAATGTAATGATATAAGTGACTAAAACCTTGGTACTAATGTTAAATACCCATTATCTTGACTTAATTGATCACTAAATTCAATCATTACTTTTATTTTATAGTTATTTAACAATTAAAACCTGATTTGGTGATTATTTTAGTCACAATTAGTAATTATTTTATTTGACAGTTAAAAGTTTGTTTCTAAATAGCTTTTTTCTTGGGATAATTTGAATATGAAGGTGATTTTTCTTGTAGGATTTTTATTTTATTTGAACATACTTTAAATGTTTGAAATTGAGTAAGAATGTTATCTGAGTTTTTATTGAATACATGATTGTTTTAGAGTTGATAAGATCATCGACGTAACCTTCTTAAGGATCATGGGTAAGTGAAGCGAGAATAGATTTTTTCTATTTTTATGTAAATTTGGTTTTGGAACCTTTATTGCCTAGTTGTTTGTATTACAATTTTATTTGACCATGTATATGTTTTATTTTTCTTGTAATTAAATATTTTTAAACTTTAGGTTTCAAAGGCTTGTTGGATGACCTTAGTAATCTTTGTGTCCATGAATGCTAGATTCATATTATATAAGCATTTATATATACTCTTGTATATTTTAGAATCTGAATAATTTTTTTCAAGTGAGAATTCTCTCTTAATTTTTCATTAAAACTTTTGGTCTTTATTCTTTACTAAAGTGTTCAATCTTCCTGTACTCATTAATTTCTATTGATTGTTGCATCAATTAAAGTAAATTGTAGTTTCTTCAATTTTGATTCTTTTCCCATTAATTTTATTTTGTCAATCATTTTGGTAAAAATTATCATAAACATTCTACACAAAGTTAGATTTCTAACAAGAGTACTTTAAACTCAATATCATTAATAAAATATTTATATGGTCAATAAATATATTGATATGGTGAATAGATTATGCAATGAAATTTCTTAATATCATTATTGAGTTATTGATACCTTAAAATGACTGAGGTTTATTGGATTAATTCACCAATTGATTGATCTTTAATTCATTACTATTTGAAAATTGGATAAATAATATACATATTAATGAAGAATTTACTCATAAATTATAATCATTCTACTTTTTTTAATTAATTTTAGTCTCATCTTATTAATCTTCTATCTTGAACAATAAATAATAGCTCTTTTTATTTAACTGTTGGTTACTAACTCAAAGTAGTTATAAATGATTGTTTAACTCTATTTTATTAAATTTATAATTGAATTGGGAGATAATTTACATGATATTTTTTAATGAATTTTCTTCATGCACTTACGTATAAGATTTCTGAGGGTCAGCTCCATCAATCAAGCCAGTGTTACGGTTACACTTAAATGCCTTAGAACGTATTGTGTATCTTGCTTAAGTTAGGGTCATTACTACCTCACACCAGTCCTTGAAAACCTCAAATTCTTTGAAGGGAGTTTCTTGAGAGAATGATTTCACAAGTTACACATTCTCACTTTTCTTCAAGGATTTTCTCTCGAGTGCTTGTTTGGATCCGATCATGTAAAAGAGGGAGAGGATGCAGTGGGTAGAAAGTCCACAAATCAAGAAATGAAAAATTAGTTTATTATTGAAAATAAGGACGAATATAGTGAATAGTTCTTTTTTTCGCTCATTTGAAATATTTGCCAAGATGTTAAGATTATAAAATATAATAATAATAAATTTAATAAAATAATAATATATTAATTAAAAATATTAATGATAATTTTATAAAATTATATAATTATTAATAATATTAATATTAAAAAAATAAAAAATAAAATAAAATGATCAATAATAATTATAATAATAAAATTGTAAAAATAATTATAATAATAAAAATAAAAAAATTAAAGTAATAATAATAAAATTATAATAATAATAATAAAATAATAATAATAATAATAATAATAATCAAAATAAATTTATCAAATAATAATATTATTAACAATAGTAATTTAGTTTTTATTTTAATTTTAATTTTAAAATAATTGATACTTTTATAATTTCATCAATTAAAATTATAATAATAATTTATTAATAACATTTAATAAATTAATTATATTTAATTTTAAATTAATTTTAATTATAATTTTATTTATTAAAAATTATTTTATCAATCACATCTATCAAATCATTCACCAACTTTTATAAATTTTTTTTGTATTAAAATCATATTTCTCTTAATCCAAACAACTCAATTTTCTTTATATTTTCGTCTCAAATTAACTTAAATTTATTCCTTTAAATCTATCTTATCGTTCAAACAAAACCTGAATGCACTAGTAGAAAAAAAAATATTTAATCGCAGTTGTATAAGGCTTACAAGTGCGGTTGTCCAACCGCGATAAAAAGTACTGAAGATATAAACGCGGTTGTACAACCGTGATGAAAAATATAACATACCACCGCAATTCTTCAGAAAACCGTGTTGAAAAATAGCACAGAAGGTTCAAAAATATACTACAACTGGACATACCAGCAGCACTGTTGTAGAGGGAACCACATCTGAAACTTACTCTATAAAAAAAACCCTCCAAAGAGTTCACTATGAAAAATAATCATTACTTCACATGAGTGACTTTGGAGTCTTTCACACTAGTCCTTTATTGTTTTTGCTACGTTATATATAACACGAAAAGTGATTTGATAACGGAAGCTCATTTTTTTATAAAACTACAAGACTTAAGTCATTTTAAGAAAATCAAAATTATTATAACTACAAAACATAAGAGGATTCAAATGTAAAGGATGAAGAGAAGACTGAGGTTTCAGGTTAGATAGATAAATTCTTCCTCCTTCGGTTCCGATTATCGTAAATGACAAAGGCGAATTTGAATCTTTAAGAAGTTCTTCGATTTTGAAGGTGAAGTTAATACTACACAACATGCCATCCTTCAAGTAGGGTTCAGAAGGAAAGGAGTTTTTTCTTATTTTGTTTAATTTTCATTGTATGCTTTGCAGATGCAGGTGTTGTTTTTAAATAATTTTTACAAGGTAAAATACTTATGTTTTATTTAATTTATAAAATGATATGTTATAAATAAATTGAAATCTAGAGAAATATTCTAAAAATAATTGTAGTTTTTTTTTTTGTTATGACTAATGAATAAAAATATTAAAAGTACAAATGATGTGAACATTTTTATATGATAATGTTACTTTTAGTATTTTACAATTTATCATAATTTCTTATTAGTTATAATTTGAATATAATATTACTTATATTAGTACTTAAATGTGAATATATATATATATATATATATATATATTTGTATTGAAAATTTGTATGTCCGATTTTAATCAATTCAATTATAAGCTTTTAGTGATTATTTTTTTAACAGAAATAAATAAATAAAATTATAAGGAGCATGAAAGAAACTGTTTTGGCTGAAATACAAGAGGGGGGTGAATTGGATTTAAAAATCTTTTTCAAAAACTAGTTAACCTTTTAAGAAATTCAAAGTTGTTTAATAAACTGGATCTTTATTGACTTTACTGAGCAAGACAGTAGAATGAACCAGTAAACAGAATATAATCCAGTCACAGTACAATGCAGCAAGTCAAACAATTTTATCAGAATTTGAATGTAAGTGCAGAAGCAATTTAGTTAACTGCACAGAAACAGAATAGAAGTTAACCACACAGAATGAATTGATTAACTCTGATTCAATCAACAGTTCGAATTATAATGAGTCAATCAAGAAATAAAATTCTTTTTATTAAAGAAACACTAATTAAAAGATGTTTAAGTCTTAAATCAATTATAGTTCAATTATAGATTCTGAAACCAGTTTTATACAGTGAAAGATTTAGTTTTCTGGAAAAACAAACTGATAAACAGTTAACCCAACAAATTGCGAAACTGCTAATTTGCAGGAAACTGATATACTGGTTCTTAACAGATTCAAAACAGTTTGGATTAAACTGTGTTAAAATGAAATAAAAGATTTTAGATTGTTTCTAAACAGATTTTCTAAAAATTATGAAGCTATTCAATTAGTAAGATTCGCTTAATTATGAAAAACTCAAGAAATTCAACAAGAACAATAAAGAAAGAGAGCAAGAGAGAATAAGGACACAACAGATTTTTATACTGGTTCACCCAACAGCAGGGCTACGTCCAGTCCCTCACACACAGTAAGGATTTCACTAAACTGATCAACCTGATCCAGTTTACAACACTTGCCTACAGCAAGACAACACTGCACTCTGCAGCCAACCCCTGCTGACCCTACAGCAGACCAAGAAACA
>Ga0209700_103416_pt1 | contig 30498 bp, 18 predicted proteins | sample SiratroredBW_FD_187528 | JGI IMG/M metagenome (GOLD analysis project Ga0209700, IMG submission 187528) | Root nodule microbial communities of legume samples collected from California, USA - Siratro red BW (SPAdes) (version 2) | ecosystem: Host-associated > Plants > Roots > Nodule | place: USA...
TTTTTACTTTACACTTGATATTTATTTTTTTATTAAAAAATTTAGATAAATTGAGTCTTAGAAACTCTCTAATATTAATTACACTTATATCCTGAATAACTAATAAATTGTATAAGAAATAGAACAACAAACATATAGACATGACAAAGTTATACGAAAATGGATTTTATTGATTAATATTTTAGACAAAATTTGGTTATAGGTCACAAGACAACCACATAGATAAATGTAGTAACACATTTATCAACAATCTTAACACATTATATTTCCCCAACTTATTCATTATATTTTACGAGTTTTTATCTTCATACTTAAACTCTCGAGTAATTTTCAATTCACAACTTGAATAAATTGAGATATTTGAAATGAGATAAATGTGTTCTTAATTCTGTGAACAAATGAAGTGAAAGATGGAGTCACTTATAAAAAACAATTTTAGTTTTGGTAGTCATGCATACCATGCATTTGAGTTAGGAAATTTCAATTAGTTATCTAATGAAATTACCATATTTTATGAATGGGAGGAAATGAAACAACAGTGTTTTGCAATTTGCAACCTAATAATAGCAATAACTATATCTTACTTTTACTTTTTTTTGCAGAAACAAGGTGAACAGAACTTAAATATCATTAGAATTATTGTTATATGAGAGTGTAACTCATAAGATGCAGTCACTGGTGTTATTCTGTTTATCAACAATAGAATAGCAACACTTGGTATTTTCATCAAGTTTGAGAGGTTTCATCCAAACCTTACCAGAAGAAAGAGTGCTCTACAGAATTATGTACTTTGGAAATTTGTGAGTGCAATGCAATTATGCATCTGCTACTACCCAATGCCATCATCAACGAGTTCTCCATTGAAGCTCAATTTGAATCCGTCCATTTCTTGAGTCAATAAGATGATATTTCTCATTGATTCTCTTGTTGGTAACAACATCAGACAATTGTATATCCACGTAACCCAAAGTTTCCTGATTAACAAGGTTTAATGAAAACCATATATTATCAACAATTTATGAAGAGACATACTCTTAGGATAATGATGAAATAATCTTAGAATAGTGCATTTTTACCTTAGGATGCAGAAGGCCAAGCTTTGAGGAGACACTTTGCACTTCAACATATAATCTCTCATTGGTGGGGGGTTCCTCAAGCATAAACTGAAACGACTCACCCCATCTTGGATCTCTATTTTTCTTTACATGCTGCAGAGTTTTGTCCGGAGAAATAGTCAAATTTTCACAGAAATATAATGCTACATTCAAACTCTATAAAAAACCAGATGCAACAATCATTATGAAACTCAAACACTCCTTTTTAAATGACGTGTCCCGTATCGGACAGTGACATGTATCAATGAAGTATCCAATTTCCAATTTAAAAGACATTTTATTCGGTATCTGACTATTCTAGGATGGTTTCAACACAATTTTAGAAAAGACAACTACAATAATTTTCTAAAAACTTATAAACTCGTATCTGTATTGTATCCATGTCCGTGTCAATATGCGTGCTTCATATTCAGTAAGAAGATACACATGGTGCTTTTTATGCACAAGGCAAAGAATACATCATAAATATGAGAAAAGGGTTTCTTTGCAATAGATCAAAGTTGACTATATCATAATCAGTGTAAATTACCTTGGTTCTTCTCTCTTCTCCTTTAAATAGGAGTCGTGCAAACGGATTTGTGTGGTGTTTTCCTTCAACGTCTTCAGCTTCATGGACAGTAATAACAAGTAAACCACCGGTGGCAGGTGTTCCTTCAGGAGCCTTTTCTATTGCATTGGAGTCTTCTGCATTGAGAGGTAACTCATCCTCCTTAAAGGGTTTGTATAGAACTTCTACTGTGAGCTGTCCACGTGACTTCTCATTCTCAGGATCATTGGGGTCCATGGTCTTGAGTAAATTAAGAGTCATTACTTTTGGCTCATCAGGAGTAATCTCTTTCAGTGGAATCATATTCATACCCATTTTGTCATGCTTCCCAATCTATGCAAAAACAAACAAAAATCATGCCTGAAAATGAGTAAAAGGTAACTTCCTATGCAAAGAAAATTTTCTTCAGTCTTTGACAGTTTATGAGGGTGTCATTAAAGAATTCTGACATCCAGTTTTCTGAATCTAGAATTCCTTCTTAAGATACTACTTACCTGCTCCCAGTCATAAACTGTTAGCTCCAAGACCTGAGATTCTGGATCTTTGACAACTATATTGAATTCCTCATTCCATTCTGGATTCAGATTCTTGTATTTCACAGTTGTTTTCTTTGAAGGAAGTTTCTCTTCTGTGAGTTTGAGTTTCACATAAGGGTCTGATGCCCCTAGTAGATCTTTCTTTTTAAGCTTCTCTGCTCTCACAACTTTCACGTGAAGGATTCCAACCGGCACTTTCATGGCCCTGATAAAAAAGCAAGCAAAATTAGCTAGTTCAACACTAATCTATAGGCTTGATGAAAGGATGAAATCATACATACTTTGCTGGATCCATTATTTGAACCTCTAATGCCTTTGGCCATAGATACATTTTTGCAACTTGATCTTTAATGATTTCCTGAAAGGAAAAAAAGAGGAAGAGAAATCAATACTAAAACAGTTCTTTAGAGTTTAGAGGACATGAAAGTGCTATATTCTTACCTGGACAATCCTATAAAGACCAGGAATAGACATTACATCAGCTCCAAAAAGTTTTAGTCCAAAATCAACATGAGGCTTCAATCAAGAGATTCAAGTCAACAAAGAGGAAGAAGAGGCAAAGATATTTGTCCTCGTAAGAGCTATGATGAAATTTAGTTACAAGGAGTTTGACATCACACACACCTTCTCCATGAGAGACACGTAAATATTGGCAAAACACGGAAAACTTGGAACCAAAGGTTTCAGAGTTATACGTGGAGCAGCAAATACTTGCAGATCAACAACCTGAGATTATTTAGAATGATAAATACTCTTAATTGGGTGAGGACAAAGTGTATGCATATTACTGCCAACACAGTTTAAACCATACATTCTACTTTCAAAAAGATCATGAAGTACTAATATATACCTGCACTGTGGCTCGAAGCCCAAATGCTTTAACTGCAACAGTAATATTAGGATTCCCAGCCCACTTCACTGATGGTTCCATAATCAACTCCTTTTCGTCAGTAGTATAGACTTTCATTCCTGGCATATACTCGGAAGGAAATTCACATCAATCAATCTAAACTTCTTCTATTAAGCAGTGAGGTAATGATAACAAAATTGAGTCTTAAACAATAGCATCTTCACAATGTAATACTCATGTGCTGTGAGTCTCTGTGTGTAAAGAGAGAGAGATCAACCTTGAAAAGTTGGTGGCAGACAACCCAAGTTAAGTTCTTCAAATTCAACTGAATCAATTTTGTACTTTGGAATTTGCTCAGCAATAATGGGCTTTGCTATACTCCTTGCAGTCTTGCAAATTGCCTATGAAGATTGAATTGTAGATACTCTTAGAAAATTGCTAAAAGTAGTTGCACAAACACTACAAACATGAGAGCAATTTTGAAAATCAATAAAAAGTGTGCATAGGTACCTTGTCCAGATAAGGCCACATATACTCAATGAATTTATTGAGCCAGTCAAGCTGCAAACATAAAAATATTACTAATTTTCTGTAGAACATGCAATGCATTTCTGGTTCAAAGGATAAACACTTGTACATAGAGCATATAACTGTAAAGAATAACTAACATACACGGTCATAGTCTGGATTTTTAATCCAAGAGGGTATCTCTGGAAGCAGCTGTTGTAGAGCTTTAGAATCTAGCTCAACCAAGGGTTGAATTATTGGATCCTGAAATCAAGCATGCCATAATTTGAAATGTGAGACAATAACTAAAAGAGAGGAAACCTGCATTACAACATACTTCACCTACAATTAATGTCATAACATCATAGTTCAGACTATAATCATACTCAGAAAAAAAAAAAACCAAGACCAGAAAAACATATTTCCTATTCCATGAAGAAGGAAGACATTCTCTTTTTATCCAAGAATCTATAGTATCATGCTCCTGCTAATGCTTATGCAGATAAATTAATAAATAAAATGTAAAGACCAGAAGTTAGCTTCAGATACGCAAACCAAAAATTGAAGAAATAAACAATAAACAAGAGAATAACAATAGAAAGAAAAAAACTGAACCTTAACATCAGTTGGCTGGAAGTATATGAACAAATAGTAGCCAATCACAAGCCCAATGGAAGTTCCCACTCCAAATCCTAAAGAACTTGTTATAGTGCTCAAAATTCCCATCTTCAATATCTTTGAAAATTTATTTGTGCTACAATGTGGAAAACAAGAAGAGAAGCAAAGGAGTTAAGTTGCTTCCATAACCAAAGTGGAACCATCCAAATCAAAATCAAGAAATGCTTTCAGTGAGTGCCCTCCTATTGTTGTGGATGAGTAGATTCATTTTTGAGTGCCAATGGAAAAGTGAGTGGAAAGACAAAGATGTTGAATATCTTGATGTTATGATACAAGTGCAATAAAGAGGATTGAAACAAGTGGCCATAAAGACCTTGTTCAACTCCCACTTGATCCACGGAACAGTTGTTGATAAAGAAACTTATAACCGTGTGAGATGGCAGGGAGTGTCGGTAAGGTCTATTCCTTCAGATATTTTGAAATACTATCAAGTTTTCAACAGCGTAGATGTTAACTTGGATGAAGATAATAATGATTCAACAGTGAACCGTGTCAATCAGAAACAAAAACATATGCAATAAAGTCAGGTCCCACATCGCTTTCTACTTGGTTTGGCCTTTCGATATTTTAGAAACTGATAAAAGACTAATTTTTACGTTATCTTCTTATCCATCTATAAACATTCCATAAAGTAGCGTTTAATAAAACTAGACTTTTTCAATATTTTAGAAACATAAAAGGTGTCTTTTCATTGTAGAATTACATTTTATAAAAAAATTATTTTAAATTTGAAGTGGATTAGTCTAATTATATTAAATATCAATGTCTCTTTGATTTCTTTTCCTTCTAAAATTTATCACTTATTAATTCTTCCTTGCAAACATAAAAGACAAGAAAAATAACCATTCATTTCTTTTATTCTCAAGAAAAAAAAACCGTGAATATGTTAAATGTTTATATTTCTTTTCAATGAACTTAAATGTTAAAAAAAGAATTATACCATTAACTTATGATAATTTGGAGGAGCCAGTTGAATAAAATAACAAATAATAATGTCTACAAAGACTTTAGTAATGATATCAAGTGTAAAAATTTAAGTGTTTTGATAAGAATATTTAAGTGTTTTTATAAAATTCTCCAAACTGGTTTAATATAAATTTAAGTCTCGCCTAAACTGAACTATGTCATAAAATCTCGTTGAATGATTCAACCTATTTTATGGCCCACAAAATTATTGAAACGACAATTCGGCCCATATTTAACATTGACCAAGCTTTTTATCAAATTTTAATTTTTCTTTTTGTTAGAGGATAAAGTAAATTTTTAATATTGAAATACTTTATAGCAAAAAGAAAGGATGAAAAAAAAAATACTTTATAAAACTAAAAGATTAATGCATCTTTGTAAGTTTATTTTACATGTGTCTTTATTCTAAAAAGGAAGAAGAAGTAGGTGAAATATTTTTTATTTGTTTATTTCCAGTGATAGTACCAGTCGGCCATGACCAATCATAATATGAAATATAAAAGTTTCCTCATTGGTCATTACTGTCCATGTCAGTTTCAATGACAACCACAAGCAAAGATAATGGTCCAACTTTTTACAACCTTTAAAAGGTTTTAGTTTTTTTTTTTCATTTTTTAAAATGAAAAATTTACATTCTAAAATTACAGTCCAAAGCATATATATGTATGTACAAGAAAATTTTCATAGGACATTTTTGTTGGCATCTTTTTTCTTTTTTTTGGACAAAAAGGGTTTTATCAGGTGAAAGGGTACAAAGCTGAAAAGATTTGTTAGAATAATGTTTTTTCTGTATTTTTTTTTTAGATGCATAAGTACAAATCCATGGTTTCAGGAACAAAAAGATTGAACTACTTGTTGTAAGTAATCATTGCGTCACAGTTTCATTGTGGTGCCTTGTACTTGGATTTTTATTTTGTGTTTGTTTGTTTCTGAGGAGATAAAAACCCTGAAAACAATACACAGATTTTATTTTCAGGTTTCACATTAGTACTTGGGATCTGAGCACAGTGAAAATGACTGTGATTTTGATAATAAGTGTGTTCCAATTTTCAGTTTCTCTTCTGGTTTGAGTCAGGTAATCTAATAGAGTAATTTATTCATTTAAAAATTTTAAAACTTTTTCAAGTAAAATGTCACTTTGGAATAAATAAATTAAAAAAATAAAAAATAACAATTTTTTGTAATACATTTTAAATATGCACTCTTGTTTTTTAAGTATTTTCTCTGTTCTTCATTTATTATCAGGTTCATTTCTTAATGTTGTGATCTAAGCTTCGTTATTGTTTCAATATCTTCTATTTCATTATCTGGTTTAATGGATTTAGGATTCTATTTATTTTGGATTGTAACATAGTCAAACACTTCCATTAGTGTTGTAGTTAGTTATTTAACATGCAATTATTTAATTAGTTATTCATAATGATAAAATTGAAAAATTAAATCCAAATTGTTTTCTATGAGTAAAGATTTAGGTGGAAGTGAAACACAGCTATGTATCACAACATAAACCATTATCCATTACAATATAATGAATTGTATTGAAACTATAATCAGATGATGTCATTAATTTTTTATTAATATTAATATATTTATATATTATAATAAAATAATTAATATTATTGTTATAGAAATAAAAATATTTTTTAATTACATCAAATATATCTATTACAATTTTTTTACTCGTATTTACTCACTTTGTACTCTTTTTTATTTATTTTTTCTTTTTCACCGTACCTTAATCCAAGAGAAAGACATGAAAACAATTTCTTGAATTGAAATTAAAGATATATATATTATCTTTGACACAAGAATGTAAAATGATGAATCATTAACCGAAGTAATATTCACTTGATTTTGATTTTTTTAAGAAAATCGAGTCTTGTTCTTCTAATTACATCAAATAGAATCGTCAATTTTTTTACATAAAAATCCTGCTTTATTTAGATGTAGGAAAATAATTTTATTTAGATAAAATAAAAATTGCAATATCATTTTATAGTTTGTATCTATGATTGAGACTTCCTCAATCAAATTGAATGCTGATTAATAATCAGTATTTGTGAAATTTATTCTCCCATAACTAATACTTATTTGATTGATGAATTTTAAAAGTTATGAGACAATAGAAGGTTAAAAACTTAATTTTTTTATTGCAATTATGTTGATAAAAGTAATTTTAAATATTTGATATTTTATAATAAATATTTCCAATGAATTTTTTTAAGAAAGAAATTCAATTATTTAATTTAAAAAGAAAATGAAAATATAAAATATTTTAATTACTTTATTCAAACAAAGTAGTTGAAAAATGAACAAATAATTGAAAATAACTTAAATATTATTATTTTGTATCGGACTTGTTAAAAATCATCAGTTTACTGTAAGACTTTTACTATTTTACTCCCTGTATAATACTGTTATATTAATATTTGAAATTACGAAACTGTTTTATAATTTCTTTGAAAGTGTAATTTATCTCGCACACTGGTTTAAAATTTTAAAAACTTTACAACTTTAAACATAATAATAACTTATATTAAAGACTAAATTTTTTTAAAGGCTTTTTAATTTTTTCGTAATTTCAAAAGATTAGAATGCTAGTTTCTGTTACCTTAGATTATAAAATATTAGAAAAATATATTTGTCGATAAAAAACAAAGCAAAACCAATGATAAACAATAGTGTATACAGCATAAATTATGAATAAATTGATATTTCCATGGAAAGATTTACTCTTTTTTATTTTTTTAGTCGTCCATTTTTAAAATATATTTTTTATATTTATAAATTATTTTCAAAATTTAAAATAAATTTATTTTGTTTAAATTATATTATTATTTTCTTATATTTTTAAAATAATTTATTCTTATGAATTTATTATGAAGTAGAAATAAAAATAGAAATACTTATAATTATTTTTATTTAATTATTATTTTAAATTGTCGTTGTATTCACAAAATGTTGAATTAAGTTTGTTCTTTTATCTTTAAGATGTAACAATATAATTATTTATAAATTGTAATTATGTATTAGGTATGATTTTGAAAAGAGTAAGTGGTACATATGATGAAGGCGTGGTCAAAATGGATAGGGGCAAAGGCACCGTCCTAACTCACACCCATGTGACGAAATAATATTATAAATAATGGTGTGTTACCTCTGTGTATTATTTTCGTTTTCTTATTTTTAACATTATTATGAATTGTATATTTTACATGTTGTAATCTTCCATTACAAATTCTTTTAATCTTTGTATTTTATTTTAAATTTAAATACATATTTTGTTTTCTTAATTTTTTTCGTAAAATTTCCTCTTTTACTATTATTTGTCATCGTATTCGGTTATTTATTTTTGAAAAAAAAAAAAACTAGTTATAAGACTTACATCAAAACACTTCAAAATTACGAGAAAAAAATTATGGATAAAAAATTAACATAGATACAGTTACAAAATAAATGTTTATTTTACTTTAGTTTAATGTTATAATATAGTCGAACAACTTAATATAAAATTATCATATGATGGGTTGTTCTAAGATTTATTTTTAAATTAAAATTAAGTGAAATTAGATATAAGTACGAAATATTATATGAAGTTTTGGTTCCTTCTATCATTTTTATGAAGTTCCGCCTCTTGGAGGGTTTAGAATATATTTTTTCTTTAAATTTTATTGTCTGTTAAATTTCTTATTTTTACTTTTTTAAACTTCAAAACAATATTTTAAAATATTAATTAATTTATTACAAGTAAACAAATTATAATTGTTATGATTGCTTCGTATAAAGTGAGTGGAAATATTGCGATACTATATCTAACAATAAATTTTATCTTAAGATTATGTATTCATGTTTTCTTATATATATTATTGAACTTTTTTTTATTGTATTTAGATTTCTAACTGATTATCTATAAAAAAATATAAATAAGTTATTTTTAAAATATATTTTTCAACTTTAGAATCACACTATTATCTATTATCAAATGTCGTGTATAATATATACTTGCTAACTTTATGATAATTAATTAAAAATCGTCAAAATTATTTATTTTTTTCAAGAATATATATATTCCCACTGTGTATGAATGATAATTAACCCTACATTTTTACACAAATAAGATAAGACAAATAAACTAAAAAGTACATTATCGCAAAGATGTCCACACACCCTAAAGAAGTTATTAATTTGATCATTAAGTCCAAGAAATTGATCAACGGTCATGCTCTTCCGAACGGCTATTCCTAAGGACACAATCCAACGGCACTCAACACTCTGACGGTCACCGTCCTACACTATTCTGTTCCGGTAACCGACCGCAGCAATCGGTGACTTCCTTTTAAACATTCCAAAATATTAATTAAAATATGCACTCTGCGAAAAGAAAATTGGCTTAAATATGAACGTGCATGCATAGAAAATAACTACACAGATCCATTCATGGGATCAAAATCTTGTATTATATATAGGTTAAGTGGTTAACACTTAACATAATTGTTCTCTTCATCTTCTTTTACTTTTTTTTCATCTTCAATCCAATTGTTATTTTACATTTATATATTTTTTATGATTATGTCGAAATTTTGTTTTTAAAATATATCTCAGTAAATTAAAGAAAAGGGTTTATAACAGTAACATTTTTCTGAATTTATTTGTTTTCTGAACCAACAATTAATATCAAAGAATCTAAACATGCAATTAATTTAAACAGTTCTGCATTTATACTCATGTCATTTACAACTCTTCTATAAATTAGGTTCATAGAAAAGATAACCTGTGTTGTTGTAGCAGCAAAAATGAATGGTGTTTTGAACCCTCATCAAGATGAACAAAGAGTTTTTGCTGCCAACAAGCAAAACAGAATGAAAATCCAGAAGAAGAACAATAGAAGCAAGTTCATGTCAAATCCTTGTGACAATGTTGGAACCTACGCAGGTTTCGTGAATCTTCCTCCTTCTTATCCATTTGAGTTGTCTTCTTCCTTTTTCTATCATAACCAAAAGCAGCAACCGCCACTACTTCCTTTACCCTCAGTTTCTGCAAGTGTTGTGAACAGTGGAAAAAACAGAAGCAAAGAAATTTCCAGTAGAAAACCAAAGCAAACCATGAGAGAGGAACTCAAGAAGAAACCCACAACTCCTGTGGCTTATACGTCGTCGTTTAGGTCAATGGCATATGGCAACCAAAACGTGGACTTTTCAAGTTGGGTGTTCAATTTGTCACCACCACCAAGCAGTTTGCCAGTGCCAAAGTTTTGTGTGAGAAGATCAAAGCTTAGTTGCAATGCAGAAACAAGTTAAAGATTAGTATGTGGTAATTAACCTACGAGTACGATGAGGTTGTTTTCCTTGTTCTTGTTATCCATGGTGTTTAATTGTTTTTCTTTGTATGCACCATCAATGTTTTTTAATGTGGAGCACACAAGAAAGAACAATGAAGTTAGTTTCTTTTTAACGTCTTACATTAATCAATTATGATAAGTATTCCAATATTGAATCTTTCTGCTTATTTTCTATTAATGAGATGATGTCATTGTGCTACACATGGTATAAGAAATATGAAGTTGTGATGATGCATTCATTTTGTCTTTCCAATTATATATATATATATATATATATATATATATATATATATATATATATATATATATATATATGTGTGTGTAATTAGTTTAGTTCACCATTTGAACCGATTGAAATCTACTTAATTAGTATGAAATCAGAAATTAAGATAATCTATAATGAAGAAAACGACTCTTAGGTTGTTAACTTATTTTTAAAACCTTTATTTTACTAATCATATTTAAGTACCCAAGCATCTTTGTATTATTGCCAATGCACTAAGAACTATTCTCGGTTTCACTTATTATCTCATATTTTTACATTTACTTTTTCTTCAGAATAATGTTTCATTTATAATTTAAGTTTAAAATAATAAATATGAAAAAAAAAGTTTTCATATTTGAATATAAAAAAGGGACTGAAAAAAGAGAGGTCCGAATATCTTTATAAAGTTCCATAAAAAATTAAAATTGATTTGAGAGCCTAAATATTTTGAAACAAATAGTCCATTTAATCTACTCTTACTAATTCTTAAATAAAGGTCTGCATATACATTTTAGTACTCTCCTTCCTTGTTATAACTTGTAAGACTCCTTAAAAAATTTAAAAAAAGTGGCATTATATAGCTATTCATTATGTCTCTAATTTCCTCACTGATAAAAATAATTGATGAACGCGCTCTACAATCTATTATTTTAATACTCTTACCAAAACATGGTCAAATTTAAAATATTTTTGAAATTTTTATAAATCAATTATCAAGAATGTGAATAAATCTCCTAATTCATTAATGTACCTTGCTTCATAAGGTAGCAAAATTGGTTAACCAATTAAAAGTGGAAGTAAAAAAAAAAATTGTCGAGATTTAATTTAGATCTCTAAAACGAAGTTCAAATCTATAAAAAAATGATTTTGTTTTTCTTTTACAAAGTAAGTTCTTATTGGATTATTATTGAATCTGACCAAAATAGTCCACATTTAATTTGAACTAAAAAAATTAGATCTAAACTCTGGATTTTAGTGGGTAAGTTCAAAGTAACCATTTTTTTTTAATATCTACCTATTTCTCTTTTTTCTCATTTTTGCTGTATGGTTGTTTTTTTTTTTTTTTTTTTTTTTTTTTTTAAACCATAAGTTTCTTTTCGTGAAATCTGAGATTTCCAAAATTAGGTTTTAAGAAAGTTGAAATTTTGAAGGGGGTTTGTTTAGCAAGCAATTACCTAATTTTAGCCCGTTGGGCTCTTAAATGAAAACAAAAAAGCCCAATCTGTTCCCTTTCTTTTGTTTCTAGGCCATTTTCATTTTTTTTTCATGTTTCTTTTTATATTCAATGTTTGAAGTCACCATGGTAAGGAATTTATGTATAAACTAATTTATATAAATGATTTCATATAATTTCTTTAAATTTTTACTTTAAATTTATGTATAAGTTAATTGCACATTAGCAAACACATATAAATGAATAAATAAATAAAAGACTACGCCATAAAACTTTATATTTCCAATAAATGTATCATTTATTCTATTTTTTTAAATGCAATATATCTTCTAATGGAAATTCAGAAATCAATATCTTAAAATTTATTTAAGTGATAGACTCAACAGATAAACTTTTATGTGTACAAACCTAAAGATTCAATCATATATATATATAGAAGCAAGAGGGGTTTAACATAGCTACAAAGTTATGGATCATTAATGTTTGACAACTACATGTGAATGCAGAAAACGGGCTCTTTGAAGTCAAACCCTAGGTGAACAACAAAGTTTGAGCTACTTAGAGAGAAAAGTCAATAACACACCTTACAAAAAAATCACTAGGTAAATTTTATATAATATTCAATGGATCATATGAGTTAGGCAGTTAGCCTCACAATTTATTGTGACTTAACAATAATGAGAAAGCTATATATATATATGTTATAATTTAGATTAACTTTCTAATTTATTCAAATTTTTTAATAGAAGCAAATTATGGACTGAATTTTTAAATACATTACTAAAGTATGTTTTAGTTAGATATTTGATTATCTAATATTTGTCGTTAAGCGTTTTAATACGTATAATAGAGTTAAATATTAGTTAGTACATTTTTTTTAATCTCTGAGATATTTTTTATTGATAGAACCTTAAGGAAACTTCCAACTTTAAAGCATACAATACTTCAAATACTTACTATATAAGTGACTTTAATGATTATATTTTAATTTAGAAAACCTATTAAAAATATAGTTTGGTGATTTAATTGAAAAAATCTTGAACCTATTGTGTAATTTAATCTTAAAAAATCTTAAATTAGATAATATGAACGGTAATTTAAGTTTGATTTTCATTTCCACGTAAAAAAACATCTCTTTTTATTTCTAAATACAAATTGCATGATGGAAGATTTCTCAACATCTCAATCTCAATCTCTTTATGCTGATTTGTTGGAGGGTTACACCTACTACTTGGATTAAAAACATGCAAATCGATGGCCATTAGGAACCATAAATAAAGTGAAGTTATGAACCTCATTGTGAAGAAAAGCATGGGGTCATGGAGTGACAGGTAACATGATCAAACATGGAGCTCTCAGAACCACAAAATGGGCAAAGAGGTCGTTGGCTTAATAATTAACGTTATCATCCCATGCAATATTTTTCCGATAATATAGTTATGGAACCGAAGAGTTCGTTGGCATAGTTAAGCTTAACCACTTTATATTTATTGGCGGGAATAGACTCTACTACACCAACCATGGCTCACGAGCACTCTCTTTTACTCCTTATATCATTATCTACTTAGAGTTACCTTTAACATATAACACACTACACTTTTTTCTTCTTTGATCTTTCTATCTTCATCTTCAACTATGGCAGAAGTGGAACTACTTCCTGAACAAGGCGTGCCATCTAAAACGGACCAACAAACCAAAACTGGGAGTGTCTCATTTTTTGGCTTGTTTGCCACTGCTGATTCAACTGACTGTGTCTTAATGTTCCTTGGAAGTGTCGGTTCGTGTCTCCACGGTGCTGCTCTTCCTGTGTTCTTCGTTTTGTTTGGTCGCATGATTGACTCTTTGGGACATCTTTCTAATGACCCTCACAAATTGTCCTCAAGAGTTTCTGAGGTGCCATCACCATCTTCTAGATTGTATTGCATATTTTGTCACGTGCATGATTATGAACCACGAGACTCTAACGTGTATGTGTTAGAGTTTATGCTTTTTGTGTGTATGTGTGATGAAGTGAGTGTTGGTTTGTTTCTTGATTGCAGCATGCTTTGTATTTGGTCTACCTTGGAGGAGTTGTTCTGGTATCTGCTTGGATGGGTAAAGCTTATAACTTGGACTTCATTTCTTTCTTTCTAAGTAATGCATAGTCCTTGCCATTAGCTAAGTAACTCTTCTGATGATATTCCAAACTTTCTAACAGGTGGGGTGTTAGAGTGTAGCTAGTTAGGCTTGAGTGGTAGTAGGAGTGCAGATTTTTGTCATTAGCCCATTAACTCTTCTGGGTGTTCCTCAACAACCCTTTTACAGCATTAAACATATACTCAATACAAAACCACTTTTTACTACTACTTTTCAGGTGTAGCATTCTGGATGCAAACGGGGGAGAGGCAAACGGCACGTTTGCGTTTGAAATATTTGCAGGCAGTGCTAAAGAAGGATATTGATTTCTTTGACAACGAAGCCAGGGATGCTAATATCATTTTCCACATCTCAAGTGATGCAATACTGGTACAAGATGCCATTGGTGACAAGGTGTGTGACATAGTTAAAGAAGATATGTGTGTTGTATCCCACGATGATTAAAGATAGAATCTTTCACTAGGTTATAACTGAGTGTAAAACTCATCTTACAAGTTGGTTTTGTTTATCGTGCTAATTGCAGACAGGCCACGCCATTCGTTACCTTTCTCAATTCATTGCTGGATTTGCCATTGGATTTATCTCTGTTTGGCAGCTCACACTACTCACCTTGGCTGTGGTCCCCCTGATAGCTCTAGCTGGGGGAGCGTATACAATAATTATGTCTACTTTATCAGAAAAGGGTGAAGCAGCATATGCTGAGGCTGGGAAGGTTGCAGAAGAGGTAAAAAAAAAAAAAAAACTATTTGTGAATTGAGATTTTTCTCAAAGGCTATTTCAACTGTTAAATTGGTATTTTAACCTTAACTGTGCCTTGCATAACATATCTTTTTCTTTCCCAATGTTGGGGTGGATCAGGTGATTTCTCAAGTGCGTACTGTTTACTCATTTGTAGGAGAAGAGAAAGCAATTGGTTCATACTCAAAGTCTCTTGATAATGCTCTGAACTTGGGCAAGAAGGGTGGTCTGGCAAAAGGAGTTGGAGTAGGCTTCACATATGGCTTGTTATTTTGTGCTTGGGCATTGCTTCTATGGTATGCTAGCATACTTGTAAGGCATCACAAGACAAATGGAGGAAAAGCGTTCACAACAATTATCAATGTCATCTTTAGTGGATTGTAAGTCCATATCAGAAACTGCTATGATCATATCATAACCACATAATTTTGTTCTCGATGACAAACTTGACTTTGCTCCTTTGAAGTGCTCTTGGTCAAGCTGCTCCAAACCTCGGTTCCATTGCCAAAGGGCGTGCTGCTGCAGCCAATATCATGAACATGATTGCGTCCGCTTCAAGCAATTCTAAAAGGTTGGATGATGGCACTGTTGTGCCACTGGTTGCTGGGGAAATTGAATTTTCTGAGGTCTGTTTTGCTTACTCCTCAAGATCCAATACGATCTTTGAAAAATTGAGCTTCTCAGTGAGAGCTGGCAAGACTATAGCAGTTGTTGGTCCAAGTGGTTCCGGAAAGAGCACGATTGTTTCACTTATTCAACGCTTCTATGACCCCACTTCAGGTAATTAATACTACCATTTAAGAGTTGGTTTCGTTTGAAATTTCCTTGGCCCTTTAGGAGTACTTGTTTTTTTTTTTTGCCAATGTAGAGTTCAATATTTAGGAAGAGAGGTTAATGCATTAATTTTCACTAGGTAAGATCCTGTTGGATGGATATGACCTAAAGAATCTTCAATTGAAATGGTTGAGAGAACAGATGGGGTTGGTTAGTCAAGAACCAGCACTATTTGCAACAACAATAGCAGAAAATATTTTGTTTGGAAAAGAAGATGCAGGCATGGATAAAGTCATACAAGCTTCCATGGCTGCAAATGCTCATTCTTTTATTCAAGGGTTGCCTGATGGTTATCAAACTCAGGTTAGTTTTGCAGTTTATCTTCAACAGCTTCATAATATCTGTGTTCTACTAAACATAAAAAAGTTATGAAGTTTATATTTTTATGTTGAGATACACTTTGTTTTTGATTCAGGTAGGAGAGGGTGGCACCCAACTTTCAGGGGGGCAAAAGCAAAGAATTGCCATTGCAAGAGCAGTGCTGAGAAACCCAAAAGTGTTGCTTTTAGACGAGGCCACAAGTGCTCTAGATTCTGAATCAGAACTCATAGTCCAACAGGCATTGGAAAAAATAATGTCAGACAGAACAACAATAGTTGTTGCTCATAGATTATCCACCATACGCGATGTAGATACCATAATTGTGTTGAAGAATGGACAGGTTGTTGAAAGTGGAACTCATTTGGAACTGATGTCCAACAATGGAGAGTATGTGAATCTGGTGAGTTTGCAGGCATCACAAAACCTCTCAAACTCTAGATCAATATCTCGCTCTGAAAGTTCAAGAAATTATAGTTTTAGAGAACCTTCGGAGAACCTGACCTTAGAGGAGCAGCTGATGTTGGACACGAGAGCAGAACTGCAATCAAGTGATCATCAACACTTGCCATCAAAGACAACAAATTCAGCTCCAACAATTTTGGATTTACTGAAACTGAATGCTCCAGAATGGCCCTATGCAATACTTGGGTCGGTAGGTGCAGTATTGGCTGGCATGGAAGCCCCTCTCTTTGCACTTGGAATCACTCACATTTTGACTGCATTTTATTCTCCTCAGAGTTCTAAAATCAAGCAAGAAGTTGATCGTGTCGCTTTGATATTTCTTGGAGTGGCTGTTATCACTATACCTATTTATCTATTGCTTCACTACTTTTACACATTGATGGGAGAGCATCTCACTGCCCGTGTACGTTTATTAATGTTCTCAGGTACTCTATGGCTGCAAAAGCTTTGCTATTATAGTCTCATGCATTAACTTTTCTGGCATGAGAAACTAAGGTATTGTAATTAACTTAACTTGCAGCTATTCTCAAGAACGAAGTTGCATGGTTTGATAAGGATGAGAACAACACTGGCTCACTGACAGCAATGCTAGCTGCGGATGCAACACTAGTGAGAAGTGCTCTAGCTGACAGACTCTCAACCATTGTGCAAAATGTAGCTCTCACTGTCACAGCTTTTGTTATTGGCTTCACATTGAGTTGGAAACTAACAGCAGTGGTTGTAGCCTGTCTTCCCCTTCTCATAGGAGCTTCTATCACTGAGGTTAGCCTCATAACGCCACTTCACCAATGTTTTGCTCTTCTATGCTGCATATTTTAGTGCGTCATTCATGTATACGAATCATGTATACGAAGCACAAATACTGACACGGATACGGATGAGATAGAACACGGATATGTGTAATCTTTTTAAAATATAAGATATGAAGACACAAAACAGGATTAGCTAAATATAACAAGAAAAAAATACTCACACGAAACACAAATACTTACATGGACACGGATGAGATACGAACACAAATATGTGTAATCTTTTCAAAATATAGGACATGGAGCTACGAATCTATATATAAATTGACAATTATGATTTATATATTAAAATATTATATATGAATAGGATTAGCTAAATATATAAAAAAAAATCTAATTCATTTATCTAAAATTCAAAAGATGAAAAAAAAATAAGATCTGTTTTTTATTTTTATAATTAGTTTACGAGTTTTTAAAAAATCATTGTATTAATCCTTTTTAAAATTATGTTGGAGCTACGTTAGAATAGTTCGATATTTGTAAAATTATTTTTAAATTTGACCCTTCATCGATACATGTCGTAGGAGTGCTGTACATGTGAGAACAGGAGAATAGCTAAGCTTAAATTATTTTTGCAGCAACTATTTCTCAAGGGGTTTGGAGGAGATTACAGCCATGCTTACTCTAAAGCAACTTCTTTGGCTCGTGAAGCTATTGCCAACATACGAACTGTTGCTGCATTTGGCGCAGAGGATCGGATCTCAATCCAGTTTGCATCTGAATTGAACAAACCTAACAAACAAGCTCTTCTACGGGGCCACATATCAGGTTTTGGCTATGGCATAACCCAGCTATTGGCTTTCTGCTCCTATGCACTTGGCCTGTGGTATGCATCAGTTTTAATCAAGAAGAAAGAGTCAAACTTTGGGGACATCATGAAGTCCTTCATGGTCTTAATCATCACTTCTCTGGCAATAGCAGAAACACTAGCTCTTACCCCAGACATTGTCAAGGGATCACAGGCACTGGGATCAGTCTTTGGCATTCTCCAAAGGAGAACATCCATCACCCCAAATGATCCCAACTCAAAGATTGTAACTGATGTAAAAGGAGAGATAGAGTTTAGAAATGTCAGCTTCAAGTACCCTATGAGACCTGACATCACAATATTTCAGAACTTAAATCTCAGAGTCTCAGCAGGCAAGAGTATGGCAGTAGTGGGGCAAAGTGGTTCAGGGAAAAGCACAGTGATTTCTTTGGTAATGAGATTTTATGACCCTGATTCTGGATCAGTCCTGATAGATGAATGTGATATCAAAAGCCTAAACTTGAGATCATTGAGGCTGAGAATAGGATTGGTGCAGCAAGAACCAGCTTTGTTCTCAACCACAGTTTATGAAAACATTAAGTATGGAAAAGAGGAGGCATCAGAAATAGAGGTAATGAAGGCAGCCAAAGCAGCAAATGCTCATGAATTCATCAGCAGAATGCCTGAAGGGTACAAAACGGAGGTAGGTGAGAGAGGGGTGCAGTTGTCAGGAGGACAAAAACAAAGGGTTGCAATTGCTAGAGCCATTCTGAAAGATCCATCCATTCTTTTGTTGGATGAAGCCACAAGTGCTTTAGACACAGTTTCAGAGAGGCTAGTCCAAGAGGCTCTAGATAAACTAATGGAAGGTAGAACAACAATTTTGGTAGCTCACAGGCTATCAACTGTTCGTGACGCAGACAGCATTGTAGTGCTGCAAAATGGCAGGGTTGCTGAAATGGGAAGCCATGAGAGGCTCATGGCTAAACCAGGAAGCCTCTATAAGCAATTGGTTAGTCTACAGCATGAAACGCGGGATCAAGAACACCATTGATGAATTATTCATTTGCAATTTACAACTTGAATAGAGGCAAGGCCTAGTTTATTTAAGAGCATGCCTGAATGATTTTATTTTTTTTTCATACAAAAATTGTTTTCTTTTTGTTTATGTACATCAGCCCTGCGATAAATGCTTGTAGAATGCTACCACTTTTGCAATTTCTTTCTGAATTTGACAACAATTAAACCTCGTTGTTTTCTCATGAAACTTTGATAAAAAAAGGTATCTTTCAACCAAAATAAATCTTAAAGAAAAGGTTGATACATGCATGGATCCTTTTTTTTTTTTACTAATGATAGCTTCATGGTTTCACCTTCTTAATTTATGGACGTAACCATCAATGAAAGGACCTTGTGCCAATTCAGTGCTGATGTTTGCGGAACACCCTTAACACAAGGGTATGGGATACTGATACTGACAATGCCACCCACCAAATGCCAACCATTTAGAATTTGCTTATCATTTGCAGCACATTAAATATGGTAGTTTGGCTTATTGACTGAAGAAAAGTCAAGAGTACTAAAATGGATTAAGAATAAGACCCTTGAGCAATTTAAAACCATATACTTGCTTCTTATTAGCAAGGCCAGGTGTGAAATTTTACTACCAAAGGTGTACGCCTTGAAAAATCTAATTTTACTACCCGTTTATGCACTTATACAACCGAGAAAGTTATTTGTTTTGGTTTTTCATTTCAGTGTTCCCTGAACTATGGCATCATGCCCCTGGTGTTACAGTAATTCTAGTTGGAACCAAGTTGTGAGATGAATGCATGAGAGAGTTCGAACTTGTATCTTAGTTTTAGTTTGGTGGTGGGTGCGTCACTAACCCTTCCCTGCTCTTACCTTAATAATTAAATATAATTAAATTCTTTTCTGCCATGATAAGGTGGCCTAAAATCGGCTTATATAAAAGCAAATTAGAGTTTCCAATTTTAAGAAAAGGAGAACTTACCTAATTTTCATGCTTCTCTTTTTTTTTTGGTTGATTGTGAAATTATTTTATAGTCCTCCAAAAGTAGGAAGGGTGAATCGTACATGACATTTTTTTAACATGTATAGGTTGAGTGTTCCAGGTCGTTAGCCAGGATTTCAGAATTGCACGTGCCATCGTGATAACTGAAATGCAACCGTATTTGATACTGCCGTCAAAGTGGTTATTCAAGACCCAAAGAAAAGAAGAAACAAAAGGCATGCCTGCTAACCTTTTAGTTCCCCAAACCAAATCCTTTGTGGTGCAGTATTTAGTTTAGACAACATTTTAGAGTTCCAATAAATATCACGTGATTGATGGATGATCACAGATCTTTCCATGTGAACTGTTTGAATAAAGTCTTAAATTCGATATTCATTGTTTTCATTGTTGCAGACGAAAAAACTAACACAACATTTAGGGACGATCTTATCTCATCACATTTCATGCTATTGTGTACAATTTCTAACTTAAGTATACTTGCTTTACGTCAACAATCCACAACTTTCATTACAAATGAATTCAAAAATTAAATTGTAATATCATCATTAGCTAATTTTAGTTTGCTTAATGTGAAAAATAGAAACATTAATGTGAAAGAAAAAAAGTAAAAAAATTTCAAATTTTTTATTTTAAAATAAAATATGAAAATTTTACCATTTTAAATACTGGAAATTACTATAATAAATTTAAATGATTCCATTTTCTTAAAGTTTCCTATGCAAACACTATATAGTCATTAAACATTTCAAATTCTTTATAAAAATAAATTTTCATCTAAACATTCCTCTTCCAAACACTATATCATTATTTTGGCCACTTAGAAATAGCCTAGGATTTTGTCTAAATCGTATCAGTCAGCAGAACACCTGATAGCTGGGTGGATATGTTCAGGGCTCTTGAATCCGGTCATCGGCTTTACCAATTCAACCGTGCCGGGAATTTAAGGTCCGACAGAAAGCACAATTAGGAATTATAGACTGCTATCGAAGGAATGGAAACTTCAAAAAGTTCTCTTACGAGTGAACTTGAAAAACCCATTTATATTGCTTTTAAAATGACCTTGACGCCTCAGCAAATGTGAAACTTTCAACAGCAAATTCTAATCGTGCTTTAAAATAACCTTGACGCCTCAGCAAACATGTTAAGGCACGTAATGAACATTCAATTCATACAGCTTTAAATGAACATTAATCTGCACATGCCAATTGTACTTAACAAAAGTAATGACATATCTTCCTACTAATCCTATTAGAAATATTAAATGAAAAAGTGAATACATTTAATACCTTGGAAATATAAAATGCATACAATTTGTAGGAAGATATATGAAGATTTATAACTATTCACTTTAAATACAAACATTTTATAATGCACAAGTAGTGAACACTGATAAACCTCTGTTAATTTTGAACACCGACAACTACATGCTTGGTTTTTCATACAACTTCACATTTGGCGTCTTGGATACGTTAGGCGGGGATTTAGACTTTGATAGGGTCATATTTTTCACCAAGTATACCACCCTTCTGTTTTTGGAATTGGATGTACCTCAATGTGCTGGTAAAAAAAGCATCTGAGGCTGGGAGAGCTGATGCAGAGTCACTCTGCATCTCAGTCTTGATCAATTCTATAAGCCCCTGGATAGTAGCATTAGTGATATGCGGGTTTCCTTTCTCAAAATAATATATGTACCTGGAAACCAATCATCCATCAGTAGGAAAGTCATGAAGATTGTATAACAAGCATTTTATAGCAAAGGAACCAACTTGTTCAGTATTTCAACAAATAGTGTTACTGGACCACTGCTACCCCTTGCTGCACTGGCCATTTGTTGAGCAGCATTTGCAATCCTCAAAGCACGCTTAAGGCAAAGCAATACCCTGTAATCAAACAGTCAACACCCCCACCCCAAGAGAAAGAAACAGAGAAGACAAAAGATGACAAGTTGAAGACTTTTCAGGATACAGTAAAATTCTATGTCAAAAAATTTAAGCAATTCTAAAAATGCAAATCTAATATGCAAAGGCATAATAATTCATGAAGCTTGATTCAAGAGAGATAATTATTTCATAAAACATAAGTAAGCAGAGGCAGAGATGCATAAAACCGATCAATTTATCCCAATCAAACCAGTTGAGCATACCTCTCTCCATCTTTAATACCATCTTGATCATCGACCCAAAAGAGATGAGAACATGCATAAACCGCTCGGCACTGATCAGGTTTTTTCAAAAGCTTCGCTGAATACTGTGGAAAAAGATAGAAAACCATATTAAGTTCAGCATCAATACGCAGAAAGATAAATAACATTTGCCACAATCCATTTGTCTAATGGTCATTGGCTTGAGAAAACTCATAACGGTTGGCTAATACTGAATTTTTAAACTAACTTTGGATGGTTGCGTTTTGGGAAGGAGGAAGCCAGGGACGGAATAAAATAGAAAGGAAATTGATGACATAGAGAGGTTGCATTCCCAATGTATGAATAACAAGGGAAGGGGAAACGTAAGGGAATGGTTTATTATTTAACATTTCAATGTAATCCTTGTATACTATTTCAATATAAGCCTTGTTTTCGTAACTTGAGCTGAAGTTGAATGATTGCCCTGGCATTCCCCTTCCCTTCAAAAAAGTTTTAAACCTCCAAATAAGAGGGAATATTCCTTCCCCATCCGGTCTCCTTTCATCCTGTCATCATTCCTCCTCAAAGGATACTCTTAAAAAGTAAAAGGACAAGGGCGAAAAAATAGAAACAAGTAACAGTACTATACCCCTGTTGCCTTGTGTGTTAATGTATCCCTGTTCTCAACACCGAAGACGTTCATTCTCTGAAGAGACCCAATGATTAAATGAATTGCAGTTACCTGGGCTTTAGAGTCCTAAAACCAGTATAAACAGTCATTATCAATAAAAGTCATTTCTTAGTCATACTAAGAAAATGTTAAAATGAATTGGTTCTATAATAATTACCGCAATTTCTTCTTCATATAATACAAATGCCTGAGTGAAAAATTCATAAGCAACAGGCTCAAGGTCACAGTCATTAGCAGCCTGATAATAAGATAATAATATTAGTAAAAGTGAGAAAAAAAAACACTGAAAAAATGATGTCATAATCAAGATAAATAGGTATTATGATGTAAGGAAAATATTAAAATTGACAGTTGTGATAGTAGCCAAAAGTCCAGCATAAGCATAGCCCTTAAAAATCAATTCCCCACTCGGACTAAAATGTTAAACCTTCAATTTAATGGGGGCCAAAGAATTGCCCATGAATATGTCTGGGTGGCAAAGAATCAGTTTTCAAGACCCAACTTCATTTACAAATCCCCTTTTCAGAGCTGTTTGGAAATATAGAGAGAAACGAAGGAGAAAGTGATTAGATTGGATAATTCAAATTTGCAGGGTCAAGCATACCTCAGCACAATGCAAATACAGTCTTAACGCCAGTTCAGGAGATGACACAGAAGAAAGAGCTTCAATTATCTGTAACAAAATAACTACTATTGGTCCATCACATGATAACAATATAATGGTGTATAAAAAGTTATATAAGCATCATAAATGACTTGATAGTTATGCTAATGCTATACAGTAGTTAGATAAAATAACTCCGTGACAGTTTAATAAAAAATGTTCAAGTTGCGCACAAAGAGGGATAATTATTCTCGTCCACTCCACTAAGATTATAAATTTTAAATCACCTCATTTAAAAGCTGAAATATTTTTTTTGGTGTTGTAGGAACTTCTTCTCCCACTATATCTCCATCCTGCCCGTGCAACTGCCTGATCAACTGCAGCAAAATATGATTCAAAAAGGCAAAAAAGAGTTATTCATTCCTATGTATCATTCTCAAATCTCAAAAAAGAAAACCCACAATTACAGTTTAAGTGAATATTTTCAGACCTTGTAGCCCCAATTGGAAGTAGAAAACTCAATGGATTTTTAAAAATATAACGAATAATAATATTAGACACCATTAAAGCCACCACATCGTTCAAAAATAATGAGGCTTAACCATTAAATCACACACATAAAACCCCAAGATCTAAAGTCGAAGTTAATGCGACAGTACAAATATTTTAAGTGTTACAAAATACTTCACAAGCTAAAGGGGCTAATAATATTAGACACAATAAAAGCCACCGCAAGGTTAAAAAGTACGAGGCTTAACCATTAAATCACATATAGAAAACCACAAGATCAAAAGTAAATGCCACAGTACAAATATTGTAAGTGTAACAGAATACTTCACAAGATAATGGGGGTAATAATATTAGACACCATTAAAACCCTCACAAGGTTAAAAAAATAATGAGGCTCAACCATTAAATCACATGTATAAAACCTCAAGATCTAAAGTTGAAGTTATTGCCAAAGTACAAATATTGTAAGTGTCACAGAATACTTCACAAGCTAAAGGGGGTAATAAAAGTGAAGAGTGGGAAGAAAAGATTAAGTATTTGTCATTTCACATATATACTTAGTCTCAAAGCTCTGGAGTCCATGGTTAATGGGATCCTTGTACAACCATTGGTAGCTTTAATTATGGAATATGGACCTCCCCAGACCAGGCAACCCCATTCATATAATTTTCAAACTATCATCATCATATAGAATTCAATTCAAGAAGCATGTTAAAGATGGTGTAGATAATAATACACAATGAAAGAATAAAATCGTGAAGGAAGAATACCCTGAGTGCAGAAAATATCAAGGAAGGAACTGTAAAAGGTAAGCGTCTTGGTCCTCCCCTCATAATATGCTTCTTTACGGTACATATTATCTGAAGATCAATAAAAGATACGAAGCACTTAATAGAAAAATACCAGTGGAATTCAATTTGACTCCGAATACACTCATTGTTACCTTAAACATTTCCTCTGGTTCATCGTTGTGAAGCATGTGTATGAGACGAGCAACAGAATTTTGTTCCTCATTGAAATCTTCTTCATCAACCTACAGATAAGACATAAAAAAAAAGGGCTGATCTTAGGCAAATACTATATTTATGTAGGGAATATTAATAGAATACTTATTGGTCAAACATACAAAGAAATGTTAAATAAATAATTTAATATAACATGTAATACAGAACAATTTTATCCTTATAAACAAAATCCCAAGAGACTAACAATACTCTCAAGCACACCTCGTCCACAATTGTTCCATCCAAATCCATTATAAGCCCTTTTATTAATTCAAATAAAACTTCAACCTGCAAAGGCATAATGAACACTGTTACATAGAAATAATTTTATTTTGTTGAGTCTAAGGCAAAGTAGCATACCTTATCAGCAGTAGAGATGCAAGTGTTATTCTTCATAATACTTTGGATAATAACCATTGCCATGACTTTATTCGTTTCATGATCAAGATGATCCATTACACGGGGATAATTAGAAAGTGTCAGTGCAGTCACAATATCATTGTATTTATCAAGTGGAGCACTTAGAAGTGCAACAACTTGCTTTGTTGCTCTACTGTCATCAAGCTTTGGTTTTCCAGAAAGCTTCTTGACACACGATTCCTGAACAAATTCCAGAAAAGATGCAGCTTAGAGATAAGGTGCAAATACCACATCTCCAAAAACGGTAGATCAAACAAAGGATCTGATGTTTGAAAAGTAACATACCAGTACTTGGTCCACATAATCAAATCGATCTGGATGAACACGAAGAGTAAATGTAAGAAGAGAAACATGCAAAGCAATTGCTCCCACAATAGGCATGTCAACTTGTGCCTCTATCACCTACAGTCAAAAGCAGGTATATTTGGTTTGGATTGCCGCTCCATAGTCCATAAAATAAAAAAGGTATTTAGTAGGCACAAAACAAACCAAATGACTATTATGAATATTTAATTTTTCTCATAGAGTTGAAAAGGTCTTCCTATAACACAGGACATCAACTATCAAGTAAGACCCATTGGATCCACAAAGGAATTTTTTTATGGGTTTGTATATATGCAACAAAAATGAAGCAATATGGCCTTATTATATAGACTCAGCTTTGAAAGCTACACCTAGCAGGTTAACACAACCATAAAGATACCTTTAATTCAAACTACTTTTAACAGTGCACTTTCAACTTGTACAACTTCTAAGCATAAGATTTCATAAAAGTTTTAAAACAAGGAAAAGAAAGGCCTGTACAGAAATCCATACTGCAGAAACGGGCAGAGGTACCACCACATGTACTAAATTATCAAAGGTAAATATTTACAATTACGGGAAACAACATTTGGAAAATACCATCACATTTAGTTCCTTCATCGTCCATAACTTTATCAGGACATCCTTTTCTGAAGTTCCCCCAAAATAAGGACGATAAAAGTTACAAACTGAAGGAAATCTGGCTTACCCTGCTTATTGCTGTGCTTAATTTGGTAAATGCTTCAACTTGCAGAAATTCAGGCAATACCTGAAGCATAAATGATATCAATAAAACGTTGAAGCTTAATTTTTTCAAAAGGTGCATAAGACTTACTTCAGTACTAGAGGCAGCATAATTTGACAACCTGTCCATCAACTGAGATAACACTGTTTTGATGTCTACTGTGGGCTGCAAATACAGTCAAGTCAGTCAAAGAGTAGCTAAAAATGAATATCAGCTTTAAGAAAATCAGATAAATAGAACAGAATTGATCTACGAGAAGCTTCCGTTTAAGGACTAGGAACATTGTCAAATGATTGATTGGTTTCATAGCAAATGTACGATGATTCGCTGACCAAGTTAATTGACAGTGTGAAGCAAAAATTCATGATGAGTTGAGATTAGTAAAGAATGAATTGATACGCATTTAAGGTAGATAGAGAACTGGAGAAAGAGACAATTGCAGCTTGTACAGAGTCAGGTAACAACAGAGATTGAAGATCTAATATACAAACTAAGAATACACGATAAAAAAAAATTAATCTAGGGAAATAAGTAACAAACAAATAATTTTAACATTAAAAAAGAAAAGTAGGAAAATATGTATCAATTTCATCTTTAGTTATGGAGCTGTTTGAACAAATGCTGCAGACTTGGACAATAGGCACGGGGTGAAGTGACCATGATGAAGCTCAAAGGATTATGAAAGAAAGACGACACAGCTCAGTCAGTTCTTGATAAATTTTCTGAAATTCCACTTCACTAGGCAGAATTTCAAAATCCTTGTTTTATGCTCAACCAAAATGCTTAGAGATATTAAAATGCACTTCTTCAGTATCCAAGCAAAATATTTCTCTTTATTAGTCTTAAAAAGTACATTGATTACTAAAATCTCTTTAAGCCCACTGTAAGTATGTCCAATTGTTCCTGTCATTAACCATAACATCTGCAATTTTTTTATGCAGTACATTCATGGTGTTATCAAAATGTAACAGAATAGGTCAGCAGTCGCCATTCCAAATTTTGCCTAAATTCATGACCAATCTAATATTGACAAACTATTCAAAAGTCATGGAGATTCCGATACTATTTAACCTTAGCAGGGGCAATTATAATGTATATACTAAAACTTGTAAAAACAAATCTCAAGAAGGGATTCAATATAATACTAACAAAGGCTCACAAGTATAATATGCCTCTACAAGGTTGACTGATCAAATATAATTAATCGTAAGTACACAAAAAGGTTATCTATTTCCAATCTAATCATGTTACCCACCTGCAATTGGGGGCAAGCACCTAACAGCGTCTCAAGTGTCTGCAGATGGTACTCATCTGGAAAAACCTGGATTATACACTCCATAAGATAAAATTGGGCAAGCTCATCATTACAGTTGACAACCTGCTCAAGCCAATTTAGACAGATGAGAGAGCTTATAACGTCAAGGGTTACAATAAGAGAAAAATTATATTTTGGGGAGAAAATGTACTTTATTAGACCTGCTCTAAGACACTTGGAAGGACGGTGTCTTTGTACATGTCAAGGTTCACACCCTCTATCTGACTCAGAACGTGCAGATTCTTCCCTACCTAATAATTTGAGGAAAGAAGAAAATCACATAACTTATCTTTCTATCAAAAGGTATAACACAATGCTCCATCAGGAAATAGTTTATATTACAAGATCACGAAGCTCGTTCCTTTCTTTTTCCCTCTTCTCTCTTATCCGACTGGGTCCCTGCAGACCAGAAATCCCAATTGAAGACCTCAGCTCAGGATCGCCAAAGATTAAGCATGATTCACAAGCACCATAACACCTGCATGGCCAGAAATCATGTACTCATGATTTATTTTTACCTCAATGGCTATGGCATGCAAGTACTGTGGTGCTATGCATCTCATAAGATAAGATTAGAAAAGAGTTAAGGAAGTTCATTGAACCTGATGCTGCAACTGTAACCGAACCCAAAGCTTATTCATTTCTGTGAAATTCTGTAGAACAAATTCAACTGCAACCATCACATCACTAGATTCCCTGCAGGACAACAAGGGCACCTTTCAATCTCCAGTCTTTTAATTATTGTTCACTCAGCCCCAAACATAATACCTAAATACAATATTCCATATTTAAAATTGAAACCAAATACACGGGAAGAAAAATTGAATAAGATAAAAAGTTATCCTTTCAGTGACTTTCTAATAACTACCCTACTATTAAATGAAAGAAAAAAATATATAAATCCTACAATATCCTACTACCAATCCTCCAATTTACTATATGAAGAAAGTACTGAATTTATTTATACAATCAAGAAACTATATACATTTACTTTTTTTCATTTAATTTTTTACTGTGGTTTAGTAGGGTAAAATTACAGGATATAGCATTACTCATCAAAATGATAGACAAGCATGATACGAATACTTCGACACGTGTAATCTCCAAAATATAAGATATTGGGATACGGATCTATATTACATCATTATGAATTATATAAATTGACAATCAAGATTTATGTATTCAAAAATCATCTATTAATAAGTTTAGCCAAATATAACAAAAAAATGAATCTAATTCATCTATCTAAAATCCAAAAAAGTGAAAAAAAGCCTATATAATCTAAATATTCTTATATAGGATTTGTTTCTTATCTCTATAATAAGTTTGAGTTTCTAAAAAATTATTGTATTAGTTCCTTTCAGATAAAAAATATCTTTTAGATTGAACATTTCAATAATATAAAAAATGTTGTACGATGTCATGCGCGTGTCACGCCATATAAAAAGGCGTCTCCGAGCTTCATAGATACCATATTCAAAAACTACTTATCCATCACCAACCAAATTTTAGTAGGGTAAAATTATAGAATATAGCCTTACCCCTCTTCGTCTTCATAGCCAATATCAGGCAACTTATCTTTACTGACTTGAGAAAGGTAGCTCCTCAAAAACAGACCGCGAATTGGATGCTGAACTCCGCGACACATTTCCACTAGATCTTTAAGAACATCCTTTACTGGAGCATCCTTGCATCTAAGGTAAACAGATCCTACCGTGCAAAGCAGATACCTGGCAGTAAATTACCAACGCAAACACAGAGACCGCACAATCATTCAAATTCAAATCATAAGCAGCAGCATTGGTACTCAATACGCATCAATAAGGAAAAATAGTGAAAAAAAAAAACGCTTACATTCTAGGCAATATATTTCCAGCGTGCTGAACAAGCTCGTAGAGATCAGCAATTGGAACGCCGTGTCTTCTTTCGTCTTTGAAGAAAATCTCCAGCCTCCGAAGCTCATCGAAGGCTCTCATATCTACGAAAGAAACACCGAATCTAATCGAACAATTGAATTGAAAACCTAGAAGCTCGATTCATTACTATATGCGATGCGAATAATAAGCGAAGAATATTTTACTTACACAGCTCGTAGTATTTGTGCGGCGAGAGCCTGGAAGTTCGAAGCTCCGATAGCATCTGCGCAGAGTATTTGAGAGCGTCTCTGAGATTGTCTTCATCCTGCGAGAGCGAACCGTGAGGAATTGAGAAGGGGAACGAATTAGGTTAGGAAGAAATGGGAGAATACCAGCGCGCGATGCATGAAGAATGCGTTGTGCTGAATCCCGGCGATACCCTCCGCCAGCCATTTTTCTTCGTCCTCGAATCTCTCTGCAATCATTCTCTTCCAATTCGGCGAGATCGCTCGTCTTACAGTTACAGGTAATAACCCTCAGTGTGAGACGTTGAATTGAATCGCGGGTGAAGATTGTTGACGCGAATGATAAATAAACCACGATGAATTTAAGAAATTAAAAAATAAAAATAAACCAGTAATTTTGGTCTCCAACTTTAATTTAGATTTCAATTTTTTAAATAAAAATTTTAATTGGATCTTAGTGTCAACATTTTTTCTTTTAATTTCTTACATTTAACACAGTCATTTATTTGTAAATAGTTTTGTTGTAACTTTCAGATGAATAATGTCATTCAGTTATAAACTGACTGTGTACATAATAAGTTGATTTGTCTTTTAATCTTGCTAATTACTTAAGATGATGACGGA
>Ga0209700_103417_pt1 | contig 30496 bp, 14 predicted proteins | sample SiratroredBW_FD_187528 | JGI IMG/M metagenome (GOLD analysis project Ga0209700, IMG submission 187528) | Root nodule microbial communities of legume samples collected from California, USA - Siratro red BW (SPAdes) (version 2) | ecosystem: Host-associated > Plants > Roots > Nodule | place: USA...
TTTTAAAAAAAATAAATAAAAATATATATATATATATATATATATATATATATGTAAGGTTTAATTATTATTATTATTATTATTATTAATTTGTAATTTGTGGTGTTGAAGAATGAGAGAAAGACAAAGTCCGTGTGATGAAGGTGTAGGGTGTGGCAGGCTGGCTGGTGGAGGGTGGGGTGTGGTGCGTTAAGGACAGGGTGTCCCTGTAGCACTGCCTTTTTGTTCCTGTGCTTCTTCCCTCTTCTCTCTGCTCTTCCAATCACAACCTTCTTAATAAGGGCAGTCCCAATGTCAATTATTTTCCTTTCATTCCTTTCTTCTTCAAATTATTTTCTAGTTTATTTGCTTCCACACTTCTTCATCACCTTAATCATTTCATATTCAGACTTTCCAACAAATAATACACTCAGAGAGGTTCGTATTAAATTAAAATATTTTTATTTTGAAAATGACAACTTTAAATCTAGATTATACAAACATACCTTAACCATCCAAAATTATAAATTATTTAATGGATACAAGAGCACTTTAAATATCACATGAGTTTTTATTTAATAACTAAAACCAAATCTACACTTTTTAGTACTTTTTTATATGTTACAATAAAAAGTGTTTCATTTATATTTATATATAGTGAGAAATAATTTTATTGTAAAAAAGTGATGTTAAAATTTGATTGGAAGTCATACATGAAAAGTTATGGGTATTTTCCTAATCTTAATCATGCAAATAGATCAGTAATTTTTTTCTTATAAAAAATAGAACAACAGAACAAAATACATAAGCAATCTTTATTTATATTTTTTTATTATTTATAATAAAAGATAATTTAATACATAAATCAACTATATATATTTTATTTTTATGTCTATTAATATTAAAACTTATATTATTAACCAAATATAGATCATTTTAATTTTAAATATAATTTTTTAAATTTAATAGTATCATTGTTATTACTAGTAAAAATGCATGTTGTATTGCATCTATATATTCACTGATAAGATAAAAGTTGCATAATAAAAATTACCACAAAAAATAATAGTTATGCAGTAACTAATACACTATACAAACAGATAGTACGTCGTAACGATAAAATTATAAATATATACATACACGGAAAAATAGTTATTAAAATTGGTATTACTTTTATATAATATATATTAGAATAGATAAAACAAAACAACTTATTATATATGATAAATTATAATTTATTTTGAAATTTTTATGGTTTAATGATTATTTTCAAATATCAAAGTATTTAAAATAGATATACATAAACACGTACATATGCATATATTTGTACAGACATGGTATATACTTATGTATATATCTGCCAACGGGTAAGTACCTAACATATGCTCCTGTGTCAGTCTAAGTTTAAGGATTGCAAACATGATATGTGTCTGTGTATGTTAAGTTGAAGGTTTGTAGACACGATAAACTAGATAACAAATAATTAAATATATGATTTTTTTGACCAAATTATTTTTCAAAGTAAAAAATTAAGTAAATTTAATGTGAGATTGAACAGATTAAAATTGCATTTCTCCTATTTAAAACCTTAATGGAAAAATATAATCCTTATTTAAATTTTATCAGCATAAAGATTAAAATTTTCACAAAATGAAATATTAATGCTCTTATTTCTTTAATCTTATTTTAAAAATTTTCAGTATTCTTTATGATTCTAATTGTCTATCATTATTTCATAACTACAAACCTAAAATCTGAATAGAAATTATTAGTAATATGAGAAGTTTAAGTAATTAATAACATTTAGTTGCCTGAAAAGCAATACACTGCCAAATTCAAGATTTATATCACAAAGTATTTATCCTTACTGATCAATGAAATGTCTTGAATTTGTTTCAGAAAAAAAAAAGTAATTAACAAGATGGTTAAATTGATTTAATTTTAAAAATAAAACATTTTTATTATCTTAAGATATTAAAACCACACATAATTTAAGTTTTAAGAGACTATGGTCAAACTAAGGGAAATGTCAGAAAGGAAGATGAGCAAGTAGTTAAGAGAAACACAAAAACACTGCTTCACGTTAACTTATTGATTAAGCCAAGAATGTTTAAGGAAATAACGAACCATTCCTTAATAAAAACAAATTAATTAAGCTGGTCTCCTATCTCCATTTTCTGCCATAAAATATGTCTAAGTAGTAGTTGTCCACAAAATCAAACTTTGAGTTTTTCTTTTTTTTCTTTAATGTCAAGTTACATGGACTTATCTGTCATGACATAAGTGTACATACTATTATAATTTGTTAGTAGTATAAATTGCAAGTATATACATATTTATAGTAGATGTTCCCAGACCTATTCAATTGTTGACTAAATCAAACACATTTTGTCAAAATATAAATTTATTGTTATTTACTCTACCACTGGACCAGACCGAATGATTCCAAAGCAGTTGGGTTTTATTTTACTAAGATCTAAGTGGTTGTAGAAGAATTAAACTATGAAAATGAGAGTTATTTATGTTTCTATATACTTATTTATTTTATTTTTACAATAAGTGTTAATGCAGTGTTTGACCAGTGTCCAGTACCCGTAACGGCAAACCGGGCCTAGTCCAAATCCATATAGGTTAGTTGGTTTGGTGGGCCCAAGGCTTAACTCACCGAAACGGCGACGCATTGATTTTGAAACGGAATCTAGCTTCAATTCAACTAAGTTAGTGTAATGCGGCAATGGAAACAGCTGGGAGAGGTGTTGGTGGCAGCTTCTATCACCAACACGCTATCCCACTCGCACGCTGCAACGCTCGATCTTCCACGCGCCGTCGCTCTCGGACTCACCCAACCGCTTATTCTGAAAATCCTCTCAAACCGATCGATTCACCCTTTGCAAAAACTTCGTTTTTTAGAATGGTCCCGCTCCCACCACAACCCTTCCCCGGCCGCTTACTCCCTCGTCCTCCGCTCCCTCTCCGGCGCCGGCTTCTTCTCCGACATCCCCTCCCTCCTCCACTCCATGACCCAAGACGGCGTCGTTCTCGATCCACACTCCCTCAACCTCCTCCTCCGCTCCTTCATTCTCTCCTCCAACTTCAATTTAGCTTTTCAACTACTAGATTACGTGCAGCACCTTCACCTCGATGCCACCACAATCTACAACTCCCTCATCGCTGCTTTACTCGCAAAAAACCAACTCTCTCTCGCGTTATCCATCTTCTTCAAGCTCCTCGACGTGGTCGATTCGAAGTCCATCGCGTGCAACCAGTTGTTGGTTTCTCTGAGAAAAGCTGATATGAGGGTGGAGTTTAAGCAAGTTTTTGCAAAATTGAGGGAGAAGAAAGGGTTTGAATTTGATACGTGGGGTTACAATGTGTGTATTCACGCGTTTGGTTGTTGGGGTGATTTGGCTTCTTGCTTCGCGCTTTTCAAGGAGATGAAGGACGATGGTAAGGGGTTGGTTGCCCCTGATTTGTGCACCTACAACAGTCTCATCACTGCGCTTTGCAGGCTTGGCAAGGTGGATGATGCGCTTGTTGTTTGGGAGGAGCTCAATGGCTCGGCTCACCACCCTGATCGCTTCACCTACACAAACCTAATTCATGCCTGTTGCAGAACTTTTAGAATGGGTGATGCCACAAGGGTTTTTAACCACATGCAGAGCCATGGCTTCCGTCCGGATACGCTTGTTTATAATTCTCTGCTGGATGGACATTTTAAGGCCACCAAGGTTGTTGAAGCCTGCCAGCTGTTTGAGAAAATGGTTCAAGAAGGGGTGAGACCTTCTTGCTGGACTTACAATATTCTCATTCATGGGTTGCTTAGGAATGGCAGGGCGGAAGCTGCTTATACTATGTTTTGTGATCTCAAGAAGAAGGGCCAATTTGTGGATGGGATTACTTACAGCATTGTTGTGTTGCAGCTTTGTAAGGAGGGTCAACTGGAGGAGGCGCTGCAGTTGGTGGAAGAAATGGAAAGCAGAGGTTTTATGGCTGACCTTGTCACCATAACATCGCTGCTGATTAGCATTCATAGGCATGGTTGCTGGGATTGGACGGACCGGCTTATGAAGTATATCAGGGAAAGTGATTTGGTACTTTCCGTTCTTAAGTGGAAAGCTGGAATGGAAGCTGCTATGAAGAACCCTCCTGGCAAGAAAAAGGATTACTCACCTATGTTCCCTTCCAAAGGAGATTTTAGTGACATCATGAGCATCATGACCTCTGCCCAGGATACCACCAACATGAATGACGGGGAGAGAACTTCCTGCGATGGGATAGACGAGTGGTCATCATCGCCGCACATGGATAAGTTGGCCAATCAAATGTGCTCCACTGGCTATTTTTCCCAGCTGTTTACTCCTTCTCGTGGTCAACGAGTCCAAGAAAAAGGACCGGATTCGTTTGATATTGATATGGTTAATACTTTCTTGTCTATATTTTTGGCCAAGGGAAAGTTGAGCTTGGCTTGCAAGTTGTTTGAGATTTTCAGTGATGCAGGTGTGAGTCCTGTGAGTTATTCTTATAATTCTATCATGAGCTCTTTTGTCAAAAAGGGCTATTTCACTGAGGCTTGGGCTGTTCTGACTGAAATGGGAGAAAACTTTTGTCCTGCTGATACAGCCACATACAATATGATAATTCAAGGTTTAGGAAAGATGGGACAAGCTGATCTAGCTAGTGCTGTTCTTGATAGGCTACTGAAGCAGGGAGGTTATCTTGACATAGTTATGTATAACACTCTCATCAATGCTCTGGGGAAGGCAGGCCGAATCGAAGAGGTGAATAAGCTCTTTGAGCAAATGAGGAGCAGTGGGATAAATCCTGATGTTGTCACTTACAATACATTGATTGAAGTTCATAGTAAGGCTGGGCTATTGAAGGATGCTTATAAGTTCCTTAAAATGATGCTGGATGCTGGATGCACCCCTAACCATGTTACGGACACTACTTTAGATTATCTAGGGAAGGAAATTGATAAATTGAGATTCCAAAGGGCGTCGATTTTGAGTGAAAAAGATGATCCTTCTTGAGAAGGCACAGTTGTAACTTAAGTGTTGGAGATGGGATGAAATTCTGGCAGTCTATGAAACTGGAATTTGTAATTTAGTATTTGCATTATCTGAATTGTGCTGTGATCTGCAAACGTTCCTCTGATCACAGGTGGTGTTGTATATCTTCTGTTTTAAACCCAAGTAACCAAAATTTTATGTCCTTGTCAAAGTTTCGTTATGATTCAATGTTTTAAAACGCGTTCTACTTGAAAGTATTTCTTTTAGGATAGTGCATTGTTGTGGTTTAGGCTTGATCTTCGCTCCTAGGAAGTCGTGAGCCGAGCCAGATAGGCAAATCCTCTGACAATATCACTGAGACATTTAAACTACTTTAACGAACGAAACATACAAATCATGATAGGGCAAACATTAGGTTAAAAAGGAGCGTTGACAAAGACTAGAGGCTAAGTCACTGAAAGTTCTAGTTTAAGTTCTCCATGCTCCTTGGCTAGAGCAGTTTGGTGCTCACTGTGAAGTTGTGTAATCAATCATGTGCTATTTTCAGAAATGCGAGCAACAAGAAAGGCGATGACACGAGAGAAGCAAGAGGCGATACCCCAAACTTTACAACTAATGATAGCAATGATGAAACAGATATATAGGCAAAATGAAGAGAGGGCACAGGAGTCACTAAGGATGCAGGAAGAGCTTAGAAGGGAAATTGAAGTAGCGAAAAAAATGTCAGATGAATCAATAAATCAATTCAAGTGCAAGATCAGTTTTGAAGAAGGAATGAAGAGTCGCAAGATATATAGAGTGTTCCAATGGATTCGTTTGAACAGTTTGACTAGCAAGCAAGTTCAACTTCGAAGACATGTGGAGATGATGAGGACAACTTTTGGAAATAAGGTTCTTAATGAGTTATATATGTATATAATAAAAAGTTTGTTGGTCAATGCTATTTGTATTTGTGTTAATGTTATAATAGATTGCGATACAACTCGTCACATGACAAGATATTTGAAGTTTTCAAGACTATACACTGTGAAGTATATAAATATTTAAAAATTATGATAAAGCTCCCTATGTAAGGATTATTATGAATAATTCTCATATGAATACTTCAAAAATTCGATGACAGCTCGCCATATAAATATTTGAATATGATAATAAAAATTTGTCATGTAAATTTTAAAAAATTACACTGAAAAGCTTGTCATGTAAATATTTGAAGATTATAATGAAAGTTCACTATATCAAAATTATTATAAAATTTCGTTATATGAATATTAAAAGAATACGATGAAAAGCTTGCCCTATAAATGTTTAAATATTATGATGAAAGGTTGTCATATAAATATTTGAAAATTATAATGAAAATTCACCATGTAAATATTACAAGATTATAATGAAAACACGTCATATAAAGATTATTATGAAAACTCACTATATTGTAAAGAATATAATGATAGCCAGCTACGTAAATATTTAAAGAAAATGATGAAAGCTTGTCACATACTTGAAGTCTATAAATAAAGATTATTATAAAAGCTCATCATTTTTTCAAACATTTATATATACATACATATATATATATATATATATATATATATATATATATATATATATATATATATATATATATATATATATATATATATATATATATATATAGAGAGAGAGAGATTGTAATAAAGCTCTCTTAATAATAAGGATAAGGAGGAAGTTTACCCTATGTAACAATAAGAATTAAGTTCTTTTCAATTTTATTTTTTTCAGAGCTTCAAGAAGATATTGATATCAAAATTACTAATAAATAAAATGAATAGAGTAGCAAATAAGACTCAATTATAATCATCATACCTTAGCTTAAAAAAGTGTAACAAGTAAAACAAGACTAAAACACAAAAGCGCTCTAGATAATTTTTCTTCCTATTTGATCTACAAATTAGAGAAAGACTATAAACAATATTTCTTTCTATTTAATTCGTTGAACCTTTTCCCCCTCTTTTCATGGGTTTTGTGGTATTGTCTACAAATTAAAGAGGGATTATGATCATTATTTCTATCTAGAACAATATTCAATTAGATGTACTTTTGGTTTCGTTTTGAGTGAAACCAAAAAGAAACTTTTGATCCACTGAAATTGTTCTAATATATTTTTTTTATATGTAAAATATGAATTCAAAACTACAAACGTCAGAATATAAGAGGTTGCATTGACGGTAAGAAAAATAACATTGCTATGTATGCAATGTGATTTCAGACATTTATCCCTTGCAACAAAAAAGTAAAGATTCATCTCTTTGTTTAATCTTTTTAACATTGTTTCTTTCCGCGGAGTTTTGAGAAGAAAACAAGTTAACTGGGTTTGGTTCCAAACGTAAGCTTATACGCCACTCTCAGACACAGTAACGCGTTTGTTAAATGGTTGCTTGCAAGCAATACAAAACACAATCCCTGAGCAGAGAAAACAAAACCGCATCATCGGTTACATGCGAAGAAAACTATAATGTTGTCTTTCTTCGGTTTGGTTTCATCACCGGGAATGTCTAACGTGTCTCGCCGGAAAATGACCACCACCAGAATTCACATAATGGCCTTAGACGGCATCGTCAACGTCAATTCTCTCTTCACCTTAGCCCTCTTCCTCGGCATCACCACCACCAGCACCACCAACACCCTCATCGACGCCGACGACACCGACTGCGCCGCCGGAACCTCCATTGCCGAAGGCCTCATCGCGTGCCACGTCTACTCCTTCAGCTCCTTCCTCTTTTCAAGCCTCATCGCCTTGGCTCTCAAAAACGTGATCAACTTCAGCAAGGACGTCGACGACGGCGACGGCGACGGCGACGTTTTGGCAGCCGCCAACAACAACAACAGCTGGGTCCACAGCGTTGCGAAAATTAACACGGTGGTTTTGAGGTTGGGGACTCTGGTTTCGGCTTTCGGGTCGGTTTTTGGATGCGGGTTTTTGGTGGTGGCTCTTGTGGATTTGGTGCAGATCAAGTTGGGAACCATTGCTTGTGGGAGTCCTCATACTTTCGCTGCGGTGGCTCCCTTGCTCGTTCTTGTTCCCTCTGCGCTTCTTATCTATGTTTTTCTCGTCCTTTATGCCTTCACTCGTTAAACTTACAAGAGAAGCTTCCATGATTCAACCATGTTCAAGGTGTCAAAGTGAATGATGTTATCATTAAGGATTCAAAGATCGTTGATGGAAATGCTGATGAAATCAACACATCGGATTCAAACTAATTTGAAGTGCTTTATTCAACTTTGTTTTGCTATTTTGGCTACGAATTGTTTGCATCATTCGATGTTTTTGCTTATATCAAATATGATATATATTTTTTTAATATTATCATTTGTAATACACAAATGTAATGACTGGAATGTCTCGGACAAACCAATTAGGAGGTGTTTTAAAGTATTTACATATTTTTATGTTTTGGTCGCGTGACCAAAGGAGAGCATAAAAAAAAAAAATAATAGTTTGATACCATTAAAAAAAAAACACCAATTTAATAATATAATTAGAATTTTAAATTAAAAAAATAAATTAAATATAATTAAAATTTGTTATTTTGAGTTTTGAAATTAAATATTTTTTTTAGTTATTGTGAAAATATCACCCCCCATAAAACATAGCTTTGGTTTGCTTAATGAGCCTGTAATGAGGCTAAAGTGATTGGCATTTGAGTTGCAGTGCAGTGTGATGGCTGGTCGTTCCTTCTCTAAAGTTTGGAAAATCTGTGATTTTGGTTCTGTATTACTGCCACAGTTCACCAGAACAACCAAACTTATCAAACACGGTTCAGCTCCACTGCCCATCGTTCAATTTAATTCATTGGAAACGGCGTCGTGTTGGAGGCAATACCACGACGGAAGGCCCAGAGGCCCCCTTTGGAGGGGGAAGAAGCTCATTGGCAAAGAAGCGCTCTTTGTGATATTGGGGTTGAAGAGGTTTAAGGATGATGAGGATAAGCTTCACAAGTTCATCAAATCTCACGTTCTCAGACTCTTGAAGATGGACATGATCGCCGTTCTCACTGAACTTGAGCGTCAAGAACAAGTTTCTCTCGCTCTCATGGTTTTCACTCTCCTAATTCTTTTCCAGTTTTAATTTTTATGCTTTACCCACAACCTGTTTGTCATAATGCTTCTTAGTAGGAACCTGTTTCTTATAGGGATTATTTATGACAGCTATTATTAGGTTTTATTCATCACTTTCTCTTGAATTATTCCGAAATTTTTAATCAGGTCCTAAACTAAAATAAATTATAATTGGATCCTAACTCGTATTTGTAATTAGGTTGTCACAAATTACCATTTTTCTGCTATTTCAAGTCATCATAAATTAACTTCAGGGACTCAAATATCTTGTATTACAAAGTACCTACCTAATTGCAATTTAAGGACCTCATTAAAAATTCCCGAAAAAGTTTAGGACATACTGATGTATTAAACCTTCCTATTATAGCTGTGCACTGCTTGTTGTTCGGATGTTACAAGTAATTAACTGAATGAATTTTCAGATGTTTAAGGTTATGCAAAAGCAAGATTGGTACAAACCTGATACATACCTCTATAAGGACTTAATCATTGCATTGGCAAGGTCCAAAAAAATGGACGAAGTATCCCAATTGTGGGAAAGCATGCGAAAGGAAAATGTGTTCCCTGATTCTCAGACTTATACTGAAGTCATAAGGGGCTTCTTGAACTATGGATCTCCTGCGGATGCGATGAACATATATGAGGACATGAAGAATTCTCCGGATCCACCTGACGAGTTGCCATTCAGAATTTTGTTGAAAGGACTCCTGCCACATCCTCTTTTGAGAAACAGAGTGAAACAAGATTTTGAGGAGATTTTTCCTGATTCAAGAATGTATGATCCGCCACAAGAGATATTTGGCGCGCGCTGAGGTTTGAACCCCCTTTACTCTCATCCCGAGAGCTTTGTTGAGATTCGCTGATATTTTTCTTTCTAAAAAAATGGTGTTGTGTTGTGTTGTGTTGTTTGTACTCATGAGCTGAGTTATGTGCAAAGTACAATGTTAACGAGTTTAATGTGAAAGAATTACAAGTTCTTGAATATACCCGGTATGCATGTGGGACCGTGGGTCAGTAGGTTCTATGTTGGTATAATCGGATAGTTAGTTTTTCCATCAAATAGATGATAAGAAGATTGTCAAGTTTGATAGCACCAATCTGGCTTATCGAATGAAAACTGTACGGTGAAAGTCAACAATGAAGAATGAGTGGATTTTAACTTAGCATGATTTCATTAGAAATTAGAAATATGACAATGCCACCGAATTCCACTTATCATCCTCTCACATGCTATCACGATTGCAACTTTGGTTGTTTAGACTGTTACCAAATACCATCTATTCATCTTTAGGATCAAACTTATTTTGTTTAAGATGGAAAAGGCTTCAATCATTAATCTTTTACTTCAGTTTTAAAAGGAGTTACTGAATAATTTTTGCTTGCTTTTCATCTTCCCCTAGCATAGTAGTAATTCCCCAAGTCAAATTCCAAAGGTAATATTGCTTATGAAAAATCTTATCACCTCTGTTAATATCTCGCAGGCTCCATGGTGTATTCCTGAAGGAGCTGGAGCATAAAATGACTACAGATGTTGTAGCACGCGCTCATTTTCAAGATTTGTGCGCATTGTGTGGTTTTGGGATGGTACACTGTTTACGGAGTCCTTGCTTAACGGAGATAAAGTTTTGGTATTGAAACTGATTGAACTTTACTCAGTTTGAAATATTCCAATGCTCTTTGTTCAGTTTCATCATCCATGTCGGCAATGTACAAATTGTTATCTATTGTTCAGAAGCAAGTAAAACAATGAAACCTATGATCACATTTTCTCCACCTTTGAGCGCAAGGAGATGGTAAAAATTGATATCTAACAACTCACTGGGAAAATTAAGCTTGATCAAGCGCAATTATGCTTCACAAAAACAATGCTTGCATTATCAACTCTTTCTGCACTTCCATAGCGAACACAGCAGGAAACAATTTCAGTCTATTATCATAGTATTAAAAAGAACTTTCATATATATATATATATATATATATATATATATATGTAATAGAAACTAACTTTAATAATAAAATATTAAATGAGGTATTTAATTAAAATATAAATTAAATTATTTAATAAGCACAATTGTAGGATGATTGTATGTATAAAAAGAAATCCATTTTCAAAGTATACCAACTCACTTTTATAACTAAAACATTCAAGTAGAGATGTCTTATTTATAATAACAAATAACTAGTGTCATTCACAGTTGACATTAACTTCTATTAAATTCATAGTCACCCACAATTGATTGTTGGTTTTTTCAGATTATATTTGGATGCAATAAATACTCGGATAACTTGTAGATTGTCATGTTATTTGAACTTTTTTTTTTCATACATATAATACGTGACTTTCTATTTAAATGATTTAAGAATTTCATAAGCCACATAAAAATATTAACTTTCTTTTCCTCGTTTCATTACATATGCATTTTACATATTTCTTAAATATTTTTTACATTTTAAAAAACTCGAGTTAAATAATAAAAATTATATAAATATGTGATAAATATTGGTTTATGATAATGCAATATTTTAAGTTTAATAGCTTTAACCATATTTTTTACATAATATTCTAAAAAAAAACTTGTTTAGATAGTAACTGTTAATTTTTTTAATATTTAATTAATAATACATTTTAATTTTATATGCCAAAGGTTCTACAAATATATACCAAATAATGCGTTGAATATAAATTGTTTTGTGCGACAGTGAGAAGATTTTAAAGTAAATAAATATTTGATTGGGATTAAAGTATTTAACCGGATGAAAAATACTTTCTAGTAAAAAAAAAAACTAACACTGGAGTATTAACTTAATTAGATTATATATTCTTAAATATCTGCTTTTATTAGTATAAACTTTAGGAAGAAGTTATTCATGATATATTACTTAAAAGTATAAAAACGTCAAATAAATTGTGATATTGAAAATCACGAAAGAATATTACATCAAAAGATTTATATGGCGAGATTGTAAGAAAAAATAATTTTAACCGTGAGCATGTTTGATTTTGCATAGAATGTAATTAGAACATGCTGATTAATACATCTATTGTTTTGATCTTGTCATCTACTTGCAGATTATTATGTATGATAATTTTATTTTCTTCTCTAATTACTATGATGGTTGTTTCTATGATAAATTATAATTTTTTTGATAATACAAAAATTATAAACTAACAATTTGTAACATATTGAACTCTTTAAAATATTAAAAAAAAAAAAATGTTTGTTTGATATTCGGATAAAAATTAATTGGACAATTTAATGCATACGTTTTTAGAGCAAGACATATATACGTTTAAATTATATTTTATCACTTAAAATAAACACTAAAAAATTTATAAAATTTAATAAATATATTTGAAATAAAAATATAGGTATTTTTTTAACCTCTATTCTTGATGTATGCTATACAAAATTATTAATAATTTTGTTTGTGATTGAAAAGAAAATAACTTAAAATTTATTCATAAGAAGGCTTAAATATTATATTGTACTTTCTTTATTAAAACATTATTTGAAACACTTATTCCTAATCCAAATAATTAATTATGTTATAATTATTAATACACTTGGATGATTTGATTTCTTAATTCTAGCATCTACTCTAAGATGGGATAATTAGAGTCACCTACAATCATCTTTCCCTTATCTAAGCAATTCCTTGTATCCAATTTTAACTTTCTTACCAATGATTGGATCAAAGTTTACCACCAAGTTAACGATTATAGCTGATAATTAAAATGAATTCTTTTTACTTAAAATTACTCAAACCATTCAATTGTATTGTTACTTGACCCACGTCATCTCTGCCACAATGGGACAAAAAAATCACCTAGAAGACTAACATTGCAGATATACTCAATAACATGTATAAATGATCAATATGACTCTTCTGAAAGTGCTGAGATTAAAAGACAAAAATTTTATCTTTCTTCTAAACTTGCATTGAAGAATTTGGTATATCTAGAGCCCTCTAAGAGGAAGTGCAAGGAATAATTGCTTAAAAGAAAGAAGAGAATTTTCCATCAGGCATCAGTCACTTGCTCAGAAGCAACATTACATTATTTTTTCCTTCTTATTTTTCTTTGCAGTTGTTGTTTGATCCACGTAATGCTTTCAGACCCCTTAGTTCACTCGAAAACAAACAAAAGTGATTGAATTATGTGGTAAGAACAGAATCATTAACTGTGTTTAAATTGATTGAAAAAGTAGGGATGAATATGTAGTTAAAGAAAGCCACCATTGTGACACAGTGAAGACAGCAAGAACCAAATAGAATATCAAACATTTCACACCACCACATCAACATTTGCACTTGTAAGTTCAGTACAGCTCCAACACAAAGCTTATTTATAAGCACAATTTTGGCCAAAACCAAGCACTTAAAAGAGACTGCTAGCACTAAACATCATGCTTGACGAATCCTTAATCTTCAAGTGCGTTCACAATCCTAACTACACGTGTAAGACAAAAGGAGGGAAACACAGTCTGGTCACAGATGAAGATGGAACAACCGATTGCAAGACCAACCAAATTCAGTAGCATATCAGAAGGTAGAAGGGGATGAGTCTTTCACAATCGTTACAGGGCAACTTGCATTTAAGGTCACATAATTGGTCACACTCCCCAGCAATACCCTACAATCAACCAATTTTGAAAAACAGCATCATTAAACTATCACTGTTATGTTCATCAATACAACTTATAGATTTGTAAGTATGTTTTGTTTTCTATTTTATATGTTTGGAAATCCTTCTTTCAATGGAAAGATAAATGAGAATGTTTTATATTTAATTTGAGAAAGTGGTATACTATTTGTAGTTAAAAGACAAAACATTAGGTATCGACAACACTACAGCCAAAGCCTGAGTCAAAATGCATTTAACATGGGACAAAAACATAGATGCACATCTTTGGGAGCTTTTAGAGTTGATCTCCCATTACAATTTGAATTTCATTTCAGTAATTAATGTAATAAAGATTTGTATTAAAGGTAAAAATGTATTACAAAAATGAAATTTCATATAATAATAAAGATTTGTATTCAAGAAACTGCACATAATTTAAACAATTAAATCATTATTGTAAGTTCACATAATCATATTTTGATACACAAAGTTATCTCTAAACTAGAGGGAAAAGGAATAAAGAAAGACCTCTGTATGGCACCCAAGCCTCTGCTACCCATGACCAAAGAGTGAAGCTTCAAATCCACAATAGCTTCACAAATTTTCTCTCTTGCATCGCCCCAGTACAGCTTTGCCACCACAGTCACCTGTATTAAAGGAAAGTTTCAACAACCTCAACATTCAACATATGACTAAAACAACCCTAACAAAATCAAATCAAAACCTAAGACCTCAATCCAACAACACACGACAAGGTAGTACACTAGCAGAGTAATTAATTACTAAATTTAGAAAGTAAAAACCTCTTTCTGCTTAGAAGCGGTGTCAAGCAGGTCCAACACCTCGGCATCAGGATCCACCTCATAATGATGCATCACCTCCTTCTCCCGAAACTCGGACAACGGAATCAGAGCTTCACCCACATCACATCACATCACAATCAGAATTCAAAGATCAAAATTCTGCAAAAATTATTTGGATTTACGATAAGGGTAGAATCAAAAAAGGAGCTTACGTGATCCAGTGGTGGACCACAGAAGATTTCGGGATTCACTGCCTTGGGCGTGCTTGTTGATGTGGACGATGAAGAGTGTGTCGCCGTTGCGGAGAAGATTATCAATCGCCCATTTGAGAGCGATCTTGCTTCCTTTGGAGAAATCCAAGGCCACTCCAATTCTCCTTTCGCTGCTCATCGTTTCACCAAATTCTGGTGTTTCGATCAATTCACTGTTCACCTTTGAGCTTCGGAAATGTATGGTTGAGTTTCAGTTGGAAGGAACAGTCCAATTTATGATTACGTCTATTCTTGTCGGTCGCACGCGTGTGGGAAGTCAGAACATGTGTTCCATCTATATAAATATTTTGTTTTTATATAATTAAAACGAAACTTGTAATAAACAAATAGTTTACATGTAAAGATTAAGTAAATAATTTAAATTTCAATAAAAACTATTTTTTATGGCTGATAGATTTTAAAACATTATCGATTAAATTTAGAAAGAGAATAAAATCGTTAATTAAAGCACATAAACAATTAAAAATATATAATAAAAATAATTTGAGATGATTAGTAGAGATTTTTGCGCAAGATCAATGATGAAGATAAACCACCAAACAAAATTATACAAAAGATACTTAATTGAGAAAAATTAAAGTTTATTTTCTATGTTTTATATTATAATTTATCATATGGGTGTTTATTGTCCAAATAAATATTAAATCATTATCAGTGTTAACAGGTGTGGGAATGATTATTTTATTTTTAAACAATATTATATTTTTAACTGACAATAGTTTTCTTTTGAAAAATCACAAATGTATTTATTATTATAAATTAATTGAAAATATTCCTCCTAAAGGTTGTCGAACACGATAGGTAATTGTTATCGCACAAGACTGGTTGGTTCTAGCAACAACAATATCTCCTCGTGCCGATTCACTGATTGTTCCAAGATTTGTTCCTTAGTGTACCGGATGCTCTGAAATTCACCGTCTCGGAAGGGGGTCCTGCAGGCACTCCGACACTGAAGTCAATTTAGGGTTAGAGTGTGCAGGAATAAAGATCAGAGTTTTGAGATACCTGGCTTGAGATGATTGAGCCTGTATTTGTAAGTGTGATAGTGGGCTTGATGGATTTGGGCCCATTTTCTCCTGTCACGGTTTTGGTAATAGAATAATAAAAGGAATTAATTACAAGACATTCAATTACTCTTTTGCCCTTACTTGGATATCTTGCTCTGTATGTCACGCGTAGTTTATCAAGACCACTTATCAGTCGGTCCATAGTATCGGTCGACCGTACAGTACAACAGTTATTTTGAGATTTATGATTAACATTTTTTTCATCTTTTAATTGAAATTATATTTTTTTTAATGTTTAGTCTGCAAATTTCAAACAAATAAAAACTAAAAATTTACGGAACAAAAAGGATTGAATTAGGTTGTACTTTTAGCTACATAAAAACAAACTTTAATGCGTAAAATTGTAAGGCTAAAGAGAGTGAAAAACTATTCTGTTAATCTTTTTCAAATTAATTTAATTTTAAAAACTCTTTTTAGAAAATCCTTCTAAGCATGAAAAGAGCGATGAAAAAAGGCTTACATTTGCTGGACAAATATTAGTTTAAAAGCTAATTTTAAACTTTTAAGTTTGTAATTCATAAATTTAAGTTTTAAGTTGATAAATTAACTTATTAAATTAATATAATTTAGTACATTAATTGATAAATTACTTAGCAGATACAAGATAATATAAAAATATAATTACATAAATTTTATTAATAAATAAAAATTATTTTTTAAACAAAAATATATAATTGTGTATTATAATATTCAATTTGTTCATCTAAAATATTTTCTTGTTGATCCGATTCAACTCTTATTAACTGAGCATGACTTCTAAATGGTGTAACACTATATAAAGATAACCACTTATTTTAACATGTCTTAAAATTGTTAGAGATTCTACGTTTATTTTTGAGACGAGACTTTTCAATAATTTATAAATAGTTACAAATCTCACCTTATAAGTTGGTTTTGTAAGGTTGAGTTAGGTTTAAAGTCCATTTCTGATAGGGTCTATCCTAGCAAGTTTATTGGGCTATTCGACCACCATTACATATAAGTTTCACACTATAAGTGAGTGCAAACCTCACCTTAGAAGCCGATTTGTTAGACTTAAAGTTCACGATAAAAACAATAAACAAATAATTTAAATAAAATATATATTTTAGAAATTCAAGTTAATTATTGAAACAAATTTTCATTTTAAATGTAAAAATTGGACATATATTATAATACATGTATATATTTTAATAAAATAATATTGTTTTAATTTCTTTTTAGATGTACTTATTATTTTATAAAATAGGTTTATTCACGAACTTATGATTTAGCTTAGTCCATTTACATAGCTACCTGTTGTAACAATTCAAAATATTTTTACTTAATTTTATTAGATTACATTTACCTTTATTAGTTAGAGAATCACCTTCTTTTTTACAAGTATATATATCTCACGAGAGTGTTATTATCAAAATAGAATATTCAAATAAAAAGTAAAAACAAAACATGTTAATATTACATTATTCAATGAGTGATTATGCATTATCTCAGGGGCTAAAGGCGAAACTCAACTACAATGGTAGTTATTATTCTAATGTTAATTGTCAAACCCAATTTCGTTCGGATGAATAAATTATTTTAAATTATAAAACAATACAAAAATTAAAATAAAAGAGTATGTCATCTAATTTTATTATACTTTATCATTTAAATAAAAAAGAGACTTTGATTTCATTACATTCTATGAATAAATTAATAAAATAAAATTCATAAAAAAAGAAATAGTAAGAAATCAGTCTATTCAAAATTTGTGTTAAAAAAATAAAAAAAAATAATAGTAATTAAAAAATATATATTGAATTTTTCCATTAAAAGAAAACTTAAAATGTGGTAATTAAAAGATAACAATTAAAAAATAATAATAATTAAAAAAAATAAAAATAACAAATAATAAATAAATAAATATTAAATAATTGATGATTAAATAATAAAAACAAAATAAAAATAAATATATATTCAAAAAAAAGAATAAATAATAAAAAAAAGGAAGACTGTTTTCAAATTACTTACTTGATTTACACGTTCAAGATAATAAATAAATAATAAAAAATAATAATAAAAAGAATGAGTCAATGACAATAGACTCCCATGTTCTCACTCCCTAATTCTACGTATTTGTTTTAAAAAAAAAATTTGCAAATAATAATTTTGAAACTGCTCAGATAACAACCCACGTTCTCCACTTAAATAAAAATAAAATTAATAATAAATAATGGATTGTTACCTTTGAAAAATGGTTTAAGTCTCATTCCTGGGTAGATTCATTTTTAATATTAATTTAAAAAAATTAATTAATTAAAAATAATAAATATGAATGAGTCAAAGAGTGGTAACCTCTCTGAACTGAACTATAAAAAAAATATCAATTAAAATAATGGAAAAAAAGAAAAAGAGATATATTAGTCAAAGGGAAAAAAAGAAAAGAGGGATCATTTTGGTGATAAAAAAAGAGAACGAGAGAGAATATTGAGAAGAGAGAAAAGAAGAAAGCACGCTGAGAAAGAAAAGACTAAGGACCAGGTATGTTTTTTTCCTTTTTGCTTGTACATTCATTCATGGCATAAAATAAAAATCACCCATAATTATTCTTATTTCATCAACATGCATCTCCATGAACGCATAATTCTACAATGTTTCTGCGTTGTGTTTTTGCCTTGCATCTCCACTGTACATCCCATCATGAATCTCCATTACCTTTCCATTCCATTCCAATAATCATCAACCAAACCACCTTCTATGTCATGTTAACCCCACTTCCTAAATACACAAACCAAATATCACTCACGGAAAAAATGCAAGCTTCGAAACCCTTCAGCGAACCCTACAAGCACTACATCTCGACGAAAACGCCCCTCACAAATACCCAAGAACAGAACTATGTGTACTCTGATTTTCTATCCTGTATAGAGATACGTAGGAGCGAGGTCAAATCCTTGTCGGATCCCCTATTAAAAAAATATATATTTTTGTTTGTTGTTATTTGCATTCTATTTCTGTTTTTTGGGAAAAATAAATATTTTTAAAAATCACACTCTTTTATTTTATTTGTTTAATTAAAGGTACCGCCTTAGGGCGGGCATTGTGGGGGTGCTAGTACCTTCACCACACGCAACCGACTCCCGGACTTTAAATCCGATTTTGCAAACTTGTCTTATCTGATTTTTTTTTTTGTTTTCCATAGTTTTTCCTTTAATAAATTACTGTGGCTACTCCATTATTTTTCAAAATAGAAATTATTTTTGGACCGACATTAATAATATTCGTACTTCATTAATTTGGAAGTGACTAAGAGTATCCATCTTAAAGTGATGCAAAACACATGATATATGTACAAATGACGTATCATTACAAATAAAAAAAAACAGCGATAATATATAATCCATATATGAAACAAAACAGAGATGATAAAAAAAAAAAAATACAAGCAATATATTACCTACAAACAAAGCAATACAAAGTATAGATAATGTATAATTTACAACAAACGAAAAAAAGGTTGGCGTCATTTTATACTCTATAAAGAAAAAACAAAATCATAAATCTTAGTTTGGAAAGATTTGTATTGTTTTCTGAAGTAGAACATAAGTTATGGATTTGTCAACTTATGTTGATATAAGTTTGAGATGACATGTTTATGAAATTTTAGAAATTTTAAAAGAATTGCTAGAAGCTTTTCCTTATTTAGATAGAGTTTCTAAAAATAATCCGGGTAGGATATTAACAACATTTAGTCCATAAGAACAAAATATAAATAAATAAAGATGAGAAAAAAGGATAAAAAAATATTATCTTTATGTTTTAAAACTTTAAGAATTTTTATATGGTCTCTCTTTACTTTGGAGCATTCTTCAAAATTAATTTGAACACAATGGCGTGCGAGCCTCCTAAAATTTAATCAATGAACATATGAAAAATAATTATCTATATATAAAATAAATAAAAATAGAAAAAAGAGATAGTGGACAAATCACTCTTCACTCTATCTTCACCTTTGGATGGTGAATAAGAGGGATGAGAAGTCTTGAAGATCAAAAAAAGGTCTTTCTAAACATTAAAGAGAGAGTTGAAAGTTTTAGAAAAGAAAAAAAAATTAGAAGTATAATAGCCTAAGGGGATAAAAGTCCTCACTGATAGACAAAAAAATAAGACTTTGACATTATTTTAAAAAAATATCATTTTGAGTTTTCAAAGTAAGTATTTTTTCTTTGGTGTGTGTCAAAATATCATCACCTTTGATAAACCTATCAAAAATAAGAGTGAATTGACGGTGATGTGTTGTCTTTTAGTTTTCATACATATTAGGAATCAAACACAAAAATTATCAATTCCAATTATGTATACTTAAATTAATTTTTGAAAATTGATTCATTTTCAATTATCTTGAATATTTCTTGTTTGCATATTGAACATGAGCAATGAGAATAAGAGAGACTACAACTGAGAGACATTAACACTCAATCTGGATTATAAAAATAGGAGATCAATTGAGAGACATTAACACTCAATCTGGATTATAAAAATAGGAGATCGGGGAAAGAAGAAAAAGAAGGAAGAATGGTGATTTACTTGAGTTGAAATGAGAAAAAATTTCTAAAATTGAAATATACAAGAAAAACTTTATTGTGTTTGAAATTAAATACATATAACGTATTATATTATTGAAAAAAGGTAAAGAGACCATGTTTAAAAATAAGTTAATTGTTTTTTTTATATTGAATTTTTTTAATGAAATTTTTCATTTTTTAATTATCTTCCTAGCCTAATTCTTTTAAATAATTTATTTGTATCTTAAAGGAGTACACAACACGACCAGTCCACAATAATACAGGTTTTGTAAACTAATTGGGAATTTAGATGTTAAATTAAGGGAGTTTAGCAGCAGTATAATACAAGTATTTGCTATTAATTAGAATTCAGGCGTAGTTTAAGTGGGTGATTTTGTCACCTTAAACTTAAACCTTCTCTTTTAGTGCTAAATATTCCTCAGGGCTAATTAACGCCTTTTCCTTTACTTCAAATTTCTCCAGTTGGAGGGACGCTTAATAAAAGTCAAGCATTAATTAACGCCGAAACATTTGAAATAATGTTTCATTCTTATTCCTTAATTTCGTTCTTGTTCACTTCGATTCCTTTTCAAGTGCGGACCTCGAGTCATAAACTCTTAACTCTTTCACAATATATAAGATTTTCTTCTAAAATTTGCTCTTTAACATATCAACATTTAGATGACTTTTTCGTAACAAAAAGGTCAGAATGAATTTAATAAGCCAGAATCTTTCCACAATTTCTTCATCTAGGTTTTGGTATTTTCTTAATCTGGAAGGAAATAATATCCATGATTTATAAATGTTATTTAACTTCACTTTTATTTGTATGACAACTTATTTATATTATTTTACAATGGACAGTTATCGTTATGGACTGTGCTCAGGTTGAATCTTTTTATTAATCTATACTTACAATTTGTTTAATAAGTTAATATTTTATTAAGATCTTTAATTCAATTCTCATTCAGATAGTCAACTTAATTTATACTTTAAGTATTATAGATGGAGATTGATGATCCTTCGAGCATTGTACCGACATGATCTAGAGGCAGAACAGTTAAATAGGACTAAAACTTCCAAAGCTTGAATATTCAAAGGTACTTATAATTTTGAAAATTAATTAGATAGCAATTACCACTGGTTACAAAATCTTGAGATACCGGTTCGGACAATAAAATTATAAGTACCTTAGGTTGAGAGTGGGAGGTGTAAAATAGAAATTGAAAACGTTTATAGAAATGGAAAAAGAAATTGAATTAGGATCATTTTATTTAAAATTTACAGATAATTTGAAAATGAAAATATTTAATGAAAATATAAAAAATAAAGATAATACTAGGAATTAGAACAATACCTTGCATCATCTAAATCCACATAAGATGGTGATTTACTACTTGTGAACTATCTTATAAGATAAGAATCAATGTTAGGAATTATTTATTATTTGTGAATTACCCTATAAGATAACAATCAATATTAGAAATTATCAAAAATCTTGCAACACTCAAATCTGAGATAAGCAAGGTGATGAATCGTCACTTATGACTTAGCTCACAAGATAAGAAATCCGAAAAAATAAACTTTCTACATCCCTTTGATAATATACACCATCAAGAAATAAGCTTTAAAGTGTTATTCTAAAATAAACAAAGAAAATTCCATGAGACACACTCAAAAAAATTTTAAAAATTTATTTCATTTCAAATCTGCCTGAATGAATATAATAAATGTCCTTATATAAAGAGAAAAAGACAAACTCATTTCTAGTTTAAGATAATAGAAAAGAAATCTCAAACTCATTTATTCCTTAAATCTAAATTAAATAAACAAAAGTATAAAAAAAAATAACTTTTTTATATCACGTCATCGTCATCTTAATTATTCATTGAATTTGGTGATGAAAATGTTGGAATCTTAATAAAGATGTAATGTATATAAGTACAATTTATACTCTATTGTAACATTCTCCTTATAGTGACAAAAATAGGTATATTAGGGAGAAAATAAATACATGTAAGTAGAAGTAGAAGTGGTTCCTATTTGAAGTGAAGGCAAGAAAAGACAATCAGACTCACAGCTGGTTCAGAGCACATTCCACTCATAAAACCCGACCTTTGAGCCTGAAATGGCTGTACCAGAAGCCCCAACAGACATTGGGCCCACACTTCACCACCCTGTCCTAATACTACCATCCATTCCATTCTTAACCTTTAACCTAAAACCCATCTCAATTTATGTTGCCTGTTTTTCCCTCTCCTTACAATACCCCTTTTAAAACCTTCTTTGTGCCACTACCAAGAGTCTATGTAATCATTGAATCTCTTCCCCCAGTGACAACCATAATTGCAACTCATTAAAATCTCACCTTACCTATCTCATTTTCATTCATCATCACTATAATCTCTCCCTTTATCATGGCTATTCTCCCACCATCAGGTGACACTCATCACACCAACGCACCCAAGCTCATTCCCCGTGAATTTCTATCCTCTACCACTTCACTCCCCTACTCTACCCGCCCACACAACATGCTTCAAGACCAACGCAAATTCGATTTTTCAGACAATAGTTCTCATCATTTGGAATCGGTAATTCTGCTCATTCATCTACTATGCCACCATGTCAAAATTTTTAAAAATGCTTTTTTCTCCCGGTTTCTAGCTATAGCCTTGGCCTTATCATGTGTTTTTACCTTTTTCTCTTGCCGAAGCTATGGGACTCGCATACTTCGCCCCAGTCAACTTTCAGCTCAATTAAGGGGAGCTCTGAAGGTTCTTCTTCGCCTACCAGCCATGACTTCTGTTGGGAAAGCGCCTATGATACGATGGAGATGTTAGAAAAGATGATGGTGGACGAAGGGGACAGTTCCGAATGCCATTCTGGTTATGTGAATCAGAGTTTGGAGACCTCAAACACTGAACACTACTCACTCCTTCAGGAACAAATTGGAGCTGTTCAAGTGAGATAACAGTAACTTTGATTTGACACCCTTTTTTATTTATTTTTGGCAAGGCCATAAGGAAATTAAAAGCATTAATCTTTCAGTTAAATTCAATCCATGCAACCAAGTTCTGTAGCCAAATTTTAGTTCATAATATAATTTAATTCATAAACTCCATTCCAACAACCTAGTTTGTTTCCTTATTATAGTTGTCTCCGATCAGACAAGACAAGATTCTGTCTGAGAAGCAAGGCCCAGCAGCATATGGGGCGAAAAAGCAAGGGCACATATCACAGCAATTTCAAAAGAAAGGTAAAGGAGTTAACGTTGGGTGTGATTACGGAAGAAGGATTCATCCACCATTGCAGAACCCTCTTACAAACCAACAAACTGATTCACGAGGCTCACATTCTGGGACTGGTGTTTTCTTGCCACGTGGAGAAACTGGTGCCCCGTTCGAGGCACCTAAGAAAACAGGTATTGTTTCAGTTCGGAGAAATTTTGGCGCTTCCTTCGTTTTTGATTCACGTTGTTGTTTGGTCACTGGTGGTGGACATCGGTGAATCCTGACATGGAATCTCACCATGCGAACTAGTTCACATTTTTCAACCATGTTTTAATTTTTTGCGACTATAGAGTGCTTCCTTTAACCATAGATTCTTCACTCTCCCATTCATGTTGTATTTGGTTCACATGTTTGGCACTTTCGGTTGTAGCTTTTGGCTAAAGTTAAAAGTCAGGTAAAAAAATAATATTTTGGTTGTTCGTTTGTGATTTAAACAGGTAAAGGGTGTTCGAGAGTTCTTATACCTGCTAGAGTAGTCCAGGCTTTGCAATTTCACTTTCACCAAATGGCTGCCACGTCTGGACCTACTAAACCTGCTGGCTTCCCTTCCCTGCATGGTACCTCCTTCTCTCATCATCCTCTCGTGGACACAAACACTTATATAAATTTTGTAGAGTAATTATTTTTATAAAAAATTTAAAATGTTTTACACTTGTTCTGATTCGAAATCTTCCAAGTTGAAATTTTAAAAATACAAGAGAGGAATTTCATTATTTAAAATTTAAACTTTACTTAAAATTAGAATAAATATTGGTATTGTTAGTTGTTTTTCTTTTAATTTTTGACTTTTTATTTTTATATTTTTCAATCTGAATCGATACATTATTAAATAAACTTTAATTTAAATGTTGTCCATTGGGTTAAGATTGAGAAGCATGATATTATAGCGATGTTAAGAAAAGTTATTATAAATGTGAAGTTTACTTCTATTATTTTTTTAGTTGTCATTTTTAAGACTATTATCTTTGGACATAAACCTTTGTTATTCTTTAGCTATATATTACATTAGTTAGAGTTTTCTTTACTTTTTTTTAATATAAGTGGTCTTTATAGTTGGTGTCACATATGATTATGTTAACATTAATTAATTGAGATTATTTTCAAACATATAAGTGGAAAATCTTTTTCGACCAATCTTCATGAAAATCTATGTCATGATTATTTCTCAGCTAATCTTAATAAAAAAATTTATACATTGACATAACTAATTTTTTACCAATGTTAAAGTAGGAATTTTTATCCACACAAAAATTTACAGTCATATAAATTAATATTTTTTTTCATTTAATGCTAGTTCGCGTTATTTTTCGATTGATATTGGTAAGATTATTTATTATATAGGTTTAGGATTATTTCTTGCGCAATCATGTGCGACTTATTTTCTATAAATGTCAAGAATTTTATTAAATTTTTTTATGGTTGTTTCTTTTATTGATATTTGAAGGAATTATCTGGTGTTAAGTCTGCATTTAATATTTTTACAGTTTGTGGTAATGGAATTACTTCATTTAAATAAAAATAATAATTTTAATAAATTTAAATTCCTATTATCCAAATTAAAATTTTGAAATGAGAGTAATTAAAAATTAATATATTTAAATTTTCTGAAAATTGTAAAAAACTCTTTATCAAAACAAAGTTAAACTTCACTTTTTAATAAACTGTAATTCACCATAGTTTTAATAAACTGTAATTCACCATAGTTATTAGACAACATTTATAGTTGACTTTAACCAACTTTGTTAGTCATTACATATATTGCAAACCAACCTATTATATTTATTATTATTATTATTATTATTATTATTATTATTATCCAAGTTTAGTTTGGTTAGAAGTCTTCTGCTTGGTTAAAAGTCTTATAAGGAATTGTAAAACAATTGGATTATCAGATTTTGCTTTCGGAAACTGGTGCAGTTACTCTGCATAAAAATTCAAAAGTTGAGTGGCAACAATTGAGGAGGAGATTTCACAGTTATTGATTAGGTAATATGCAAATCTAACTAATTGAGTTACTATGTTATTGTTATATTTTGCAGATGTTTTAGTGAGTAACAAGGATGGCATGTATTCACTAGAAAACCGACAATCACGGAACCAACTGGCACAGATCCAGAATGATATCCAGAATGAGATAGTTCTGCCTCAAGAATGGACCTATTGATTATTCGACTCACAAAGTAAACTGTAGAGGGACGTGCCTTCACAGCTACCACTCTTCCTAGTTTGTTTCAACACATTTGCGATGTAACATTTTGGAAGTTTCTGCAGGAGAAACAAATAAAGATTGAAGACGCTGGATCAATAAAGTTTCTGTTATACAGTTCTTACTAGTGATCAAGGATCATACAGAAATTAAAAAATAAGAATAAAATATTGTATCAAAGGGGACCTGCATTCTCAATAATTTGGGCTTAATCTCTCTTGTTTAATAATTGGATTGTCGAAAATTGTCAACCCGATCTAGACAAAGTAACTTCTACTTAGGTTTCTCTTACTTTGACTAACTCCACAGGACAAGAGAAGGGCAAGATCTAGAACTTTCGCTAGCAAGACGACCGCAGATAACAAAATGCAAAGAATAATCATGCAAAGAATAATCAGAATATGTAACTTATGCTATGACAGGTGGAACAAAGAAAAAAATCGTCAACAAAATTATATAATTAAAATTAGTTGAGAAAAGTATAAGTTTTTAAAAATTAGATAATATTAGTTAAGATATAAATGAGAATGGTGATTTTCTTTTTATGTTTCCACCAAAACTTTTTTACTAACTTTTTTATAATAACTTTTAAGTGAAGGAATGAAACTACTTTTTCTTGAAACACACCCGTACAGGATCAAAGTTAAAGTGTTTTTTCATTTATGACATCAAGAAAAAAAAAAGATAATGGTAGGCATTATAAGAAAAAAGTTATTTAGAGATTAATTTTTAGCTACCAAATGAAATAGTTATTAATTGTGATCAAAATAGTCACTAAATTAAATTTTGGTTGCTAAATAACTACAAAATAAAAGTAATGATTGAATTTAATGACCAATTAAGTCAATAAAATTGGTTTCTAACATTAGCTACCAAGGTTTTAGTCACGTATGTCATTAGATTCTAAATTGGTATCTAATTAAGTTGGAGACTAACTTAGAATCTAATGGCATAGGTCACTAAAACCTTGATAGCTAATATTAGATATCAATTATCTTGACTTAATTGGTCACTAAATTCAATCATTACTTCTATTTTGTAGTTATTTAGCAACCAAAATCTAATTTGGTGATTATTTTGGTCATAATTAGCAATCATTTCATTTGGTAGCTAAAACATACAATATAGAGTGACAATGAAGATAATTACATAATCATAAAGAGATTTTTAAAATATTTATGTTATTTCATTTTATATTCTCTAAACTTGTCGAATGAGTCTAGTCTCAAAATGAACTGAGGTCAACGATAAACTGACTTTAATATTACTAGAATTCAATTTCATATGAAATAAGGTTGACGATAGAATGATTCCAGTTCGGCTAGACTCTAACTTCAAATGAACTGATTTTGATAATAAAACGACTCTCACTCAGCTGAGGTATGATCTTATATAAACTGAGGTTGATGATAAAATGACTCCAGCTTTGCTACTTTGTTGTGGTCCAACTTTAAATGAATTGAGATCGACGATAAAACAATTCCAACTCGACTTGGGTTTGACCTTAGATGGATTATGGATTAACTTATTTGAGCAATCTACGAAAGGTTAGTTTTCAATTTACAACAAACTTCCAATTCTTCCCAAATTAAAAGATAAAGGGGCAAAGACATTCTATATTTATGTGCATCTCGACTTACTGCCAACCTAGGCCCTACGTATGCATTTTAGCATTTTATTTATAGTTGTTTATTAAAGCTTTGTACATTATATTTGAATTTATTCCAAGTAATCCCTCAAACAATACCCCGATCCTTCCTAATTCCTTGGAAATATACATGAGAAAGAATGACGGTTGAGGAGTTTTTCACTTTGAAGACAATGTGACATTCGAAAGTCTCGATGGAAGCTTCCACAACTAATATTAGTTAAGTATTTTCATCTAACCTGACTCAAGGTTAAGGGATGGATAAGCTGAACATCCAAAAGTTGAAAAACATCCCATTTTGAAAGCATTTTATTTATAGTGTAAAAGACTTGCTAATCATTAACAAAGAGATTCATTAAAAAATAGTCTCCGTTCACTCTTTCTTTTTGATTGGGTTTCATTTCAATTTTAATTAAAATAAAACTAAATTAATTTAATTAAGATATTTTAACCATCTCTTAATTCTAACATCTCAGTCACACTCACACATCCAAAGTCATTAGAGCATACACTAACAAGATTTTCTTGGACTTCTCCTTATTAGCCAAAAAAAAAATCACACTCCACAACTCACACACTTGGGCAATATAGATTTAAATGATATTCTTAATTCAAATGGAGATGATGAACACTTGGTTGAAGGTCAAGTCCAAGGTGGTGTGGAAGATGATGATATTCTTGTCATCCCAATTTTAGAGGAGGAGAATATTCTTATTGACGTGCTTTGTGAAGGAGATAAAAGTAATGAAAATTTCTTTAATTTTTATTTTAATGTGAGTGATTTATATTAGATGAACTTAAGTTTTATTAAGTATTGTCAAAGTAGTTGATTTTGTAGACTTGTTTAATGAAGTATTAACAAATGAATTGATTAGTTATGTGTGTATATTTGGTTTGTGTTTATAGGGTTCGTGACTTTAATTTGGATCTCATTTGGACACTAGATGTTTTTACATAGATTTTATATTGTTATTACTCCTTCATAATATATCCAACACATCAATTAATCTTTTTAATTACTTAATTACTTTTCATGTAATATATTAAGTAAAATAGAAAAAATGTGACTATATAAACTTAAATAGTTTTGTATCAAGGTTGAATCATTCCTCAAATACTTTTTTTAATTTCTCTTATTTATTTATTTTTTTACAAAAATATTATTATATATATATATATATATATATATATATATATATATATATATTTATATATATATATATATATTTATATATATATTTATATATATTTAAAAAAAGTAAAATCTACAATTCGTGTTACGATTTTACGATCTTAGAAACTCTCTACGATTCTACTAAAAATCTCAATTTTAACTACCTTGATTAAAACTACTTAAAATCTTAAGTGAAAATCACAAAAATATCTACTAATAGTACTTGAGATTGAGAAAAAGACAAATTTTAAAAATTAGATAATACCAATTAAAATCTGGAGGATAATAGAACAACTAACTAGGACTTATAAAATACATATCTCATTATAAATAAAAATACTCAATTCTAATACTCAATTCTTAATATTCTAGTTTGGAATAACTTTATCTTTGAACTAGAGACTAGGAAAGACTAATAAATGAATTCAACCATAACCATAAAGTAGTTAATTATATTAACCATATTTGATTCCAGCCTAAAATAATTTATTATTGTTATGATATCCTCAATAGTCTCACATCACTTATAAATGGAAACTACAATTAATTTAAAACTCTAATAGAATTTTAAATTCCAAAACAGATAATACCTCACATTACCTCACATGTTGGATCATTCAATATAAAATCTATAATATAATTATCCAAAACTATTTTCCCGAACAAAAAAATCTTAATAAAATTAGTGGTACTAAGGTGATGTCCACATGTAATACTAAAAAGTTTAGTTTAAAATGTAAAAAAATAAATATCAATTAATACAATAAATATTGATATATTTTGCCTTTTGTTAGAAAAGAATTATAATTGTAATTGTTAGATTTATTTATTAAAAAAAGTTATTGTTTATATACAATTAATTTCAAGAGACTATTACTCTTTATTTTTTATTTTATAAATTTAAAATTGTAAATAATTTTTAATGATTAATTACATATTGATTAATTACATATAAATAATAGTATTTTTTTAAGAAACATACATAATAATAACTACTCTAAACTAAATACATGTTTAATTCTCTCAACTATTAACAAAATTTCAAATAAAATTGACAAAGTTAAAATTTTTATATGAAGAGTATAGATTTTATTCTTATTATATTAAAAGTCAAATATGTTTATACTTGTAGTCACTAAACTATTTTTTGTTTGAGATAAAAAAAAATATATATATATATATATGTATCTTTTATACAGTAGGGAATAAAGAGGGAGATGAGAACCACGAATCCTCTTACAAAATCTTAGACAAATATTCAATCTCAACTAAGTACACTGTTATCGAACAGAAACATAAACATAAACCCCAAAGCGTAATAACCAAACGTTGTGGAGAATCATCCCATCGCATATCCAGACACAAATGCTTGACCAAATCACAGTAATCAAGAAAGACCAGAACATGGCTTTCTCTCTCAGTGTAGTTGGTCATCGTTGTCAGCAACAATAAATTTAGACGTGAGTCACAGGATGAAAATACTCACCAATGGATGGGGATAGAAGAGAATCATTCAAAATAAAGGTGTGGTACCACCATGCTTCTCTGTGCTGCACCGTTCACTATATTGTCAGCATCTTTGCTTCTGTTGGTATACCCAATAATGAATAATGGGTTTAACGCAAGGTGAATAAACACACACAAAATGAACTGTTTAACAAAAACATCAACACCGACCAATTCGCATTAACACAACCCTATTGCCATCTAGATTAAACACAACACAGTTCCAATTTCATTACATATGCAAATGCTATAACAAATTAAGAAAAGAAAAAAAAAAAAAAAAAAAAAAAAAAA